>ULTH01058861.1_pt1 | contig 11605 bp, 16 predicted proteins | sample 1957421 | NCBI WGS metagenome assembly ULTH01 (sample SAMEA4835729, study PRJEB28245) | human gut metagenome | biome: gut microbiome; material: fecal sample | place: Denmark | collected 2008 | reverse complement strand
TGACGCTCTTCGGGCAGATACCATGCTGCACCGAGCGCCTTGCCGCGGGGCACGATGGTGACTTTGACCAGCGGGTTGCCATAGCGGAGATGCCACGACACTGTGGCATGGCCGGCTTCGTGAACGGCGATAGAGCGTTTTTCGTCGTCGGTGAGAATCTTGTTTCGCTTCTCCAGACCGCCGATAATGCGGTCGACGGCAGCGTTGAAGTCTTCTTTGGTCACCGATTCCTTGTTGTTTCGGGCGGCGATGAGGGCTGCCTCGTTGCATACGTTGGCTATGTCGGCGCCCGAGAATCCCGGGGTCTGGCGGGCCAGAAGCTCAATGTCGAGGCCGGGAGCGGTCTTCACCTTGCGCAGATGCACCTTGAAAATCTCGACACGGTCGGGCAGATCGGGCAGATCGACATATATTTGGCGGTCGAAACGGCCGGCACGCATCAGGGCCTTGTCGAGAATGTCGGCGCGGTTGGTGGCGGCGAGGATAATGACGCCGCTGTTGCTGCCGAAACCGTCCATCTCGGTCAGAAGCTGATTGAGGGTGTTCTCGCGTTCGTCGTTGCCGCCCATGCTGGCGTTTTTACCGCGGGCACGGCCCACGGCGTCGATTTCGTCGATAAATACAATGCAGGGAGCTTTTTCCTTGGCCTGGCGGAAGAGGTCGCGCACTCGCGATGCGCCTACACCGACAAACATCTCGACGAAGTCGGAACCCGACATGGAGAAGAAAGGCACGTCGGCTTCGCCTGCCACAGCTTTGGCAAGCAGCGTCTTGCCGGTACCGGGAGGGCCTACGAGAAGAGCTCCCTTGGGTATTTTGCCGCCGAGGTTGGTGTAGCGTTTGGGGTTTTTGAGGAATTCTACTATTTCCTCTATCTCGGTTTTGGCCTCGGAGAGACCGGCGACATCCTTGAAGGTCACTTTCTGGGAATTGTTCTTGTCGAACAGCATGGCCTTGGATTTGCCTACGCTGAAGATGCCGCCCGCACCGCCTGCACCGCCGCCACCGGCACCCGACATGCGGCGCATGAGGAATATCCATACGGCGATGAGGAGTATGAAGGGGAGGAAAGACCACAGGTAGTTGCCGAAAGGACTGGCCTGTTCGAACTCGACATCGCCCTTAAAGGCACCGGAGCTACGCCACTGGTCGATTTTATCGGAGAATTTGTCGGCAGACTGTATGTTGGTTTCGATCTTGGCAACGACACCCTGGCTTGGAGAGAAGTCATGGCCTTTGAAAATCTCGCGTGCGAGGGAGTCGGAAAGCAGACCCTCGGCCTGATTCTTATCGGAGAATATTATAATTTTGGTGATGCCGTGATCGCGTTCCACATACTGTGTGAAATCGCTGTAGGACACCTTTTTAGTTACCTCGTTGGTATCGAGGTAGAATATGCCGGCCAGGAAGAGAAAAACAATGCCGTACATCCACCACAAGCTGAACTTGAATGGACCGTTTTTCTTTCCGTCGGGTTTGTTGTCGGGGGTAAAAGGCATGAGTTATATCGTAGGATATCGTAGTTAGTCTAAATCGGGGATATCGGTAATTCTGGCGTCGCTCCACAGTTCCTCGAGTGCATAGCGCAGGCGTGTTTCGGGAGTGAAAATGTGCACCCATGTGTCGCCGTAGTCTATCACTACCCATTCGGCATTTGCCACGCCGTCGGCGTTATAGGGCTTTGCATTGCCGTTTTTGCGTACGTATTCGATTACGCTGTCGGCTATTGCGGCTACCTGCGTGGTTGAGTTGCCCTGTGCGATGATGAATTTATGGGCGGCGGCCGATTCGATGTGGCTGAGGTCTACTACGGTGATGGAGCGGCCCTTGCGCTCCTGGATACCTTCTATGATGAGTTGCTGGAGGTCTTGGTTTGAAGACATTCGTTAATTTAACTTTAAATTTCAGGCAAATATAATGAATTTTCGGTACGCGCCGCCGTGGGTCGGCAGCAAATGTACACTACTTTAACAATTATTCGAAGTTTATGGTTTTCGCCGGGTCGACCGAAGATGCTGTTCTGGCCGGAAGCCACAGCACGAGCCACGCGACAACAGCCACTCCTATATTGAGCGCCACAAAGGCCCATGGGCGGATATCGACTGGCACGCTGTTGAGGTAATAGGCCTCGGGGTCGAGGGGTATGGCGCGGGTATATTTCTGCAGCAGCAACAGGCCTATGCCGAGGACGTTGCCTATGATCATGCCGCGAAGCACTATTCTCATGCCCAGGTCGACGAATATAGAGCGGATGAGGCTGCCGGAAGCTCCGATGGCACGAAGGATGCCTATGGCGGGGACATTGTCGAGCACCAGTATGAACAGGCTTGAGACCAGCGTGAAAGCCGCCACGCAAAGCATGAGGCTGAATATCACTGCCACGTTAGTGTCGAGGAGCGCGAGCCAGTTGAAATAGAGAGCGCCCGACTTTTCGATAGTCTGCACAGGATAGTACTCGTCGATAGTGCGTGCTGTGAGCGCTGCCATGAGTGCTGCCTCTATGCGGGCTGCAACCGGCGCTATGTTTTCCTCGGGAAGTCCGCGGATATCGAGGCGGTTGCCTTCGTCGGGACCGAGATTGGCAATGCTCTGCAGAGCTGCAAGCGAGGCATAGGCCATGGTGCGGTCGTATTCGCCGAAATCTGCTTCGTAGATGCCGGCTACTGTGTTGCGGCGCATTTTCACGGCCTCGTCGATGATGTAGGTGGAGTATACCTTGTCGCCTACGGCAAGGCCGAGAGCATCGGCGGTGGCGCGTGATATTACAATGTCGTTGCGTGTGCTGTCGGCACTGAAGTCGGGCCACTCTCCGGCTACGATGTTGCCTTTTTCGAAGGCGAAACCGGCATCGGGCGACTGGCCAATGAAAACGATTCCCTCGAAATCGGTGTCGGTTTTGAGTATGCCGGGGAGCCTGAGGACCAGCCGGCGCTCGGTGCCGGGTGCTTCGGCGTCTATAATGTCCATAATGGCCGAGCCGGGGTTAATGGTGGCAGCCTGTTCGCGTGTATATGGGTCGAATGGCGCTTCGATGCTTATCTGGGCGTCGAACCCCATGAGTTTTCGCTTTATTTCTTCTTTGAAGCCTACCACGATGCCGAGGGTCAGCTCCATTACGGCCAGGGCAAGCGCGACACCGGCCACGGCGATGGTAGTGCCTACGGCCGTACCGTCGGCACCGAGACGCATCCGTCGCGATATCCATATATGAGTGAGCATGGTCAGATGTTTTTAGCGCTGCTTTTGGCACCGTGGTGCAAAAGTACGTAAAAAAGCCGGCCGAGGCAAGGGGTGCGGTATGCTGATAACACAGCTCTTTTATTTAACATTAGATGAAGTTTGCCCAAAGAGGTATGTTTTATAGCGAAAATTCATATCTTTGCGCACAGCGGTGCCGAAGCACTGCTTTCGGTGTTTCTTTAACATATACTCTGACAATGGGATTTATCCAAACGAAGTACGCTATCTGAGGCTATAAAATAACAATGAGGCTGTGTCGTAATTGATTGTAAGATATTTACGTTAAGGCCAAAAACGAAATTTTTTTGAAAGTTCATGCAGTCTTTTGATGTTGAGAGCATCTATTAAGGTGGTTTTTGAATCAATGGATAAAAGACATCTTATAAAATGCTGTCACTTGGGAGATAGAGAAGCCTTCGGGATTCTTTATCAGACTTATCTTACCCCCATGTATGATATTGTGGCGTATTATGTTCATGATCACGATGCGGTATGGGACATTCTGCATGACGGTTTCCTTATAGCTTTTGCTTCAATAGGTTCTCTGAAGAACGCTGACAAGGTTGAAGCATGGCTTACCTCCATAATGAAAAACCTGTCGCTCCAATATCTGAAAGATGAGGCAAGTCATATTTCCGTTCCTATGTCAGATACTGCGATTGCTGATAATATCAGTGAACCTATAGATGAAGGACAACATCTGACCTGGGAAGAACTGGATAAGATTATCGAAAAATTGCCTGAGGGCTACGGCAAAGTCTTTCGGCTTGCAGTGCTTGACGGTCTTTCGCATAAAGAAATTGCAGCTCTGCTCGGCATCGCACCTCATTCTTCATCTTCGCAGCTTACGCACGCAAAAGCAATGCTGCGACGTATGATTACGCAATATCGTATGGAAATAGAACTTCTCTCAATTATTGGAATTATAATGCTTATCTGGCATTGGGCCATTAACCGCAGAGAAGAAACGCCCACAACACCGATTATAAGCAGTAACACAGATAAAGAAATACCTTTTGTCACCGACTCAATTGAGGATGCAAATTCAGCGGTTGACAGTATTATGCCAAGGTCAAAAAAGATTTACAAGTCAATACAGCATCCCGAAACGCAACAAAATATAGCAGAGATAACAATTACATCCGACAGCATACCGGCTATTAAGAATGACAGTATTGTAAACGACACCGTAAGAGTATTCAAAAACATCATTAATCGAGAAAAACTTTTTGCTCAGGAAGATTTACCAAGTACACAACATATCGAAACTCCGGATTGGTCATTGTCATTGGCATATTCCGGTACGCTTGGAGAAAATGACTTGAATCGGTATAGAATTTCCGATCCCGGTCTGCCTGATGTGGAAGGACCTACCGGAGAAATCGATGTCACGGAGAAGACACGTCATTATATGCCGTTGGTTATCGGACTGTCACTCAGCAAATCGCTTTCATCCCGTTGGTGCATAGAAACCGGCCTGCGTTACACATTCTTGCGGTCAGACTTCCTTTCGGAAAGCGAGCTGATGTACAAAGAAACAATCCAGCGCATACATTACATAGGCGTTCCGCTAAAACTCAACTATCGGATATTCACTTACAACGGGTTCTCGCTGTATGGTCAAGGTGGCGGCGCGTTGGATATTCCTGTTTATGGTACTCAATCAGTTTTGGAATATTCTCCGAAATTAGGAACAACGAATAAGGATTTACTCCATGTTAATGCTCCCTTGCAGTGGTCGGCAGAGGGTGGACTCGGCATACAGTATCATTTCACACCATCATTCAGCATATACGCTGAACCCTCGTTCAGATATTATTTCAACACCGGTTCTGATATTAAGACAATACGTCAGGATAAGCCGTTTGAGTTTACAATCCCGATCGGATTGCGGATTACGTGGTGATTGAAATGAAAAATGATTTAGTTGGATGCAGTCTTTGGAAGACAAATTCATCTATAAGACGAATATATCAACAAAGAAACAACAACATCCAACAATGACGAATATCATCAAAACCATCGGCATGCTGTTTGTCGCACTGATGCTTATCTCATGCTCAGATGAAACAGATGCGGTAAATCCCCCTCGGACACCCGATAAAACTATTTCCGGCACCATACCGGCATTATACATCGAAACCGAGAACCACGCTCCAATAATATCAAAGACTGAATATCTTAATGCTACATATTGGCTCGATCCTATGGGAGCGGAAGACATTTCGGCTCTCGGTAGCAAAACCGAGCCTCTGCCGATGCAAATTCGCGGTCGCGGACATTCTTCGTGGAAAGGAGCGAAAAAACCATATAAGATAAAACTCGATAAGAAAACAGCTTTGATGGGAATGCCCAAGAACAAGCATTGGGCACTTCTGAAGCCGACCGAAAATACAGTGGCCGGTTTACAGTTGGGTAAACTCATGAATATGGCATGGACACCGAGTTTCCGTCCCGTTGAAGTCGTTTTGAACGGAGATTATATAGGGTTGTATTTCCTTACGGAAACTATCCGGATTGATGAAAACCGTCTAAACATATATGAGCAACAAGATCAGGAGACCAATCCGGAACTTATAAAAGGAGGCTGGCTTGTCGAGATTGATAATTATCATGATGAAGATCAGATTACTATTCCTGAATGTGGCAAGTGGAACTTGACTCTGCGATACCACTCGCCCGAAGATTTGTCCAATGCTCAGTTGCGGTGGCTTACGGATGAGTTCAAATCCATCAATGCTACCATCTATTCAGCCGACAAGACTTCAGCCGTATGGGAAGATTACATCGATGTTGAAAGCATGGCACGGTTCTTTATATTACAGGAAGTCATGGATAACCCGGACGGATTTCACGGAAGTTTCTATCTTCACAAGGACTTGTCAGACAATGCCAGGTGGGTAGCCGGTCCGATATGGGATTTAGTCTGCTATAACCGCGAGAAAACCGATTATACCTTCCGGATGAAAGTCCATTACGGATTTACACCTCACTGGATAGGTGAGATTATTCAATACGACAGTTTCTGTAAAGCTGTTGAACGAGTGTGGCGTGAGGTTTATCCAACTCGATTGTCAGAAATATATAATCAAATCGACGAAATTATATTGCCGCTTGGAAGTGCATGGGCTAATGATCGTGCAAGATGGAATGAAGACGCGACCCAGACGGCTCAACTCCGCGCAGACCGTATCAAAAACGCTCTCAGACGCAACATCGAATGGTTTGACAATCATCTTCCTGCAAGCCAATATGCCTCCGTGCGAATGCCAATGGAAGACAAAACCGACATCTCTGTAACGGTCTATAACCTTCAAGGCCTCTTTATTGGAAAATTCAAGAACGAAATGGAGGCAATTTCAAATTTGAGTCAAGGAGTCTATATCATTAATCATAAAAAGGTAACCCAATTATATACAATTATAACCTAAACAAATATGGAACAAAGATACTCTGCCTCCTTTGAAATAAAGGAAGTCACATCTGATAGTCTAACCGAATTTATAGATAAAGTAAACTCTATCTTATCTGAAGGAAAAGAAGTATCAAATATTGTGGCAATCGTTGTAACAACAAAATTACTTTAAGCCTTTAAACGCACCTAAGATGTATTGATTTAAGGCTTTTTTCATGGCGTCGCTACATTTGGCAATACTATCCTTACGGAACTTTTCACAACAACAGGATACTGTAAATCCCGATGCTGTAAAAGTAACTTTTGGATGCTCTCCATGCTCAGGACATTTTGTCCTTTCAATGTCGGATTTGATGCTACGTTCAATCGAGGAAGGTAATCTGCTCATATGGTTGTGAGTTTATTTACAAAGATAATTATTTTTATTGAAATTATAATCTAAAATAATTATGAGTGTAGAAATAACTTCTGCGGATTTGTCAATGTCTGGGTATAAAAATTTTGACGAGTTAAACAATGGGATAATTGAAGCCGCAAAAAATATTCCGGAAGGTTTTTGTGACATATCAGCAAATGTATATGTTACCTATCCGAGCGAAGATGAAGAATACGAATGTAGTGTACGGAATCTTATATCCATAAATACCTCCACAATTGATGAGGCAATATCCGAACTACAAAAACTATCTGTCGGAAACTATACAAGGATTACCTTAGACGTGACCTTGGAGAAAAGTTGTAACGGCCCGCAAGAATGCCATACTTGTATCTACAGCAACGAGCCTCGACGTACTTATGGAAAGTCTCACAGCAACAATAAGTGATTTTATACTCCATTCCATTTACGGTAATTCTGGGAGACTTATTGTAAATATGACATTTTTGGGACATTACGCGATACCAAATAAATTTTTTGAGAAGTAGTGACTGGTGGTTCATACTGACAAAGATAGTTATTCCCTTTGAAGTAACCTTGATTATTGCAATAAAAATATCCTAAGATTTTATTGTTCAGGTATTTGGATATGTCGCCGATTTTTACTAACTTTAAGTAAAATTCGGTGATATATGAGCGAAAAATACAATCTTTTCTACTTCTTCAAACAGTTCCCCGATGAAGATGCTTGTCGAAAATATCTTGAGAAACGCAGGTGGAATAATAACCCGATTTGTCCGCATTGCAGTAACGCACAAAAGATATATCGCTATAAAAATGGCAAAACATTCAAATGCGCACATTGTCACAGGCAGTTTAAGGTTACGACAGGCACCATATTCGAGAACTCAAACATACCATTACAGAAATGGTTTCTTACATTCTATCTGATTGCGCTTTCAAAGAAAGGTATCAGCTCCGTTGAATTGTCAAAAACAATAGGAGTAACACAAAAGACCGCATGGTATCTTTTGCACAAGATACGATTTATGCTGGAACATCGTAATTCCGATAATCAATTACGCGGAATAGTTGAAGTTGATGAAACCTATGTAGGTGGTAAGAAGAAAGGGAAACGTGGTAGAGGTTCTGAAAACAAAACTCCTGTATTTGGGGCAATACAACGCAGAGGCCGTTTATCAATAACTCCCGTTGAGAATACAAAAAGAAAAACATTAGAGCCGATTATTCATAAACGAATAAAAGGCGGTACTCATATAGTGAGCGATGAATGGTGGGCGTACACAAAACTTGATACAGACTATGAACATAGCGTAGTCAAACATAAAATCAAGGAATATGTGCGTGGCAATGTCCATACAAATACTATTGAGGGTGCATGGTCACATTTGAAAAGGTCAATGATGGGAACTTACCATAGACCGAGTAAAAAGCACCTTGATAAGTATTGTGCGGAATACGAGTTTACATATAACACCCGAAAGAAATCGCCATTAGTTAAATTCAATCAAATAATAGACAAAAACCTAATCCGTGTCGGGTATTCAGATATAACCGGCACCTAAAATCATTTACATTTATGGAAATAGTTTCAGTGAAACTTGTGGTGTTCCGACATCCGGAACCTGCGAGGTGGGACACCTATGCAAGTTACTGTCCGGCGACGCATAATTATTGTGCAAGAGGCAAGACGGTTACTGAGGTGATTGCATACTTTGAAAAAATGCTAATCAGAGAACTGGAAAACCGTATGTTCTTTGTCAATTTCAAAAATTGGGGTTGGGAAGTGAGTGATAATTCAGCAAAACCACCTATCTTTGCAGACGAATATCTGATTTCTGAAACGGAACGGATGTTTGAAGTTGAGATAAAAGACCCATTAATAATCACAGTAAATGTCGAACTTCCCAAACCAAGAAAGACAATCGGAGTATGAACGCGATATTCTTATAGATTTTTTAATGTCTAAAGGATTTCTCGGTAATATGAGAATGACTTCTTCCCATATTGAGCTATCCAACGATAAAGCATTTGTAAAGATTCCTAACATTGAAATTCTCCCCAAAACAATAATAAAAGATGTTCTCCAAAATGCGGGGTTAAGTTTCTCCGAATTTGAAGAACATCTACAATGTATTGAAAATTTCAAGTCAATGATTGACCTTGGAATTGCTTCAAAGACTAAAAGAGATTAATTATTTGGTACGGTAAATAGCTATCTCGAACTCGTTAGCATATCTACTACTATTGGCGACATCAAGATATATTTTACCGTTCTTTGTTGTCTTACAATATTGGACAACATCAGTATCATATACATCAGGAATGATTTTACCTGTATTAGACCGGATATTTACATTTTTACCTTTACCGACTTTTTCATAGCCATAATCCAACGCTTTCTTGACAAAGTTTTTGGCATCTTCACCAAACAAACGGAGTGTCATTTGAGTTATTACACCTTTTTCATTGGCTTCCATTCCTACAAAGCAGGTTCCGAAATCGTAAAAGAAAGTCAAGTCAAGAATCTGCGTTGGAGTTACAACCAATTCTTTTTCAATAGCCGCTATTGTAAAGAATGAAGCCCCTATCCAATTTGTGTAGTATTCGGGAGTAAGTAATGCAGCGCGTTTTTCCTCAGCACTTGTAGGAACTTGCGCCATTGTTGTTAGTGCCAACACCGCAAATAAGACGGTAAGGACTAAATGTTTGAGTTTTGTTTCCATTTTACATTATTTAGTTAGACAATGTTCTGTAAAATGGCAACGATACATACGAAGAACGTAGAACCGAAGCCCAACGTCGTCGTGGCCTACCACAGCCAACTTTCCCATGAGCACGGTTCTACGTTATGCGCGTAGACATACCTCGCCCATTGGGAAAGTTATCAGTAAGCCTTATCTTATATCAAGGTGGTAGTTCGACGACGATTAGGCTATATGTCACAAAAGAACGTAAGCATTCTTTTGCGATGCAAAGTTAGTTATTTTTAATCAGATAATCAAGTTTAAAATGAAAGCAATCATTGAAAAGAAAATTGAGTATCAACCTAATTTTAAAGGTATGACAACTCTTAGTGACAATTTATCCGAGTTTCGGACAATCGCCACTACGGTATATTTTATCGGTATTCCAATATATTACGCGGTAAGGAAAATTGCTAAAGAGCAATCCAAACCCTAAAATAGCGTTTATCTAGATTGTCTGAGTAGCAGAATGTCTGTGTGACTTTATTAAAGTAGACTACTTTTATGTAGTCGGGACTCGTTTCACAGACTGTGAATTTTTGCGTTTCATCAGATTTCAGATAAACTACGTCTCCAATTTTTATTTCATTCATAATTTGTGGGATTTAATTTGGAGTGTAAAGTTAGTTATTTCTAATAAGATAATCAACTGTGAAATGAAAGCAATCATTGAAACAATTGTTAGATACGTAGCGTGTGGTGAGGACTACATAGACGTACAGACAACAACTTATTTTCTTGGACTTCCTATCGCGTTCAAATCTAAGAAATACGTTCCGCCAATAGAAGACAAGGAAATGGCGGCAACCTATAAAATGTATAAGGAACGTGTTATTTCAACGTATTTCAAATAGATTTTTGAACTACGGACAAGTACTGGGGTTCTATATCAGCACTGGTTATTCTTCCAAGAACTTCGTTAAAATATAGGACCCTAATCTTTCCGTCTATCAAAATGTCGGATTCTACCAGAAATCTTTTGTCCTCGTCAAATATGAGACAAACTACATCGCCTGTCTTTATCTCTTCCATAATAATGTAGGATTAAAATCGGGCGTAAAGTTAGTTATTTTTAATGGGATAACCATTCTGTTGATTTGGAAAACTCATTCTAAAATCTTATCTTTGGTGTAAATAGTATATAATTACGAAAGGTAATAATCAAGTAATATGAAACAGTTAATAATTCAACTCATAGCTATAACATTGGCCTCTGTTGTATCAAGTTCTTGCTCAAGCACGGAGGATGCAGTTATTCAAAATCCTTATATTTCAAATCTCGGAAATACCGGTTGTATATCACACTGGGATACCGACAACGCCGAGAGTCGTAGTGAGGTCAATAAATGTTCGTTTGAAATGTTATTTGAGGGGCAGGTCACCAGATGCAAATTCACATCACTTGTGTATCCATGTGATTATGAGCAAGTGAATGTCAAAGTCACATATACCGATGGGACAATGACGATAGTTGAGTATCCCTCCTCAGATACAGCAGATTGTCGCTGTGAAATCGACGCCAATTTTACCATTGAAAATATGCCTCAGAATATTTTTATTTTGAAAATTTATAATGGCGACACGAACGGCAATTACAATAAAACGACTCCAAAATATGAAGGAAGAATAAATCCGGCAGATGGGAAAATAAGGATCCTGTACTAATTAATTTGAGATTCTAATACTAAGAGAGTGTTTGAATTTAACTTTATGAAATCTACAGAGATCTTTCCTGCCTGTAAGCTTTCATTCAGTCATTATGGAGCCCCATAATTCCTTCATTCAATCTCAAAACATTCTCGGAAA
>ULTH01066113.1_pt1 | contig 11628 bp, 10 predicted proteins | sample 1957421 | NCBI WGS metagenome assembly ULTH01 (sample SAMEA4835729, study PRJEB28245) | human gut metagenome | biome: gut microbiome; material: fecal sample | place: Denmark | collected 2008 | reverse complement strand
GATTTATCAGGTCACCTGTGCAAACCAAGGCTTTTTTAAAATAGCCTTAGAGTTTTTTAAATCTATCCTATCGCTTTATGCAAGTAGGCTATTTTCTCCCATCACTCCATCCATTGAACTTAATTCATACAAAAATAATCATTATCTTATCGTCAAATTCACAAAAATCAATCTTCAAATATTATGGAATATATATCTTACATATATCGCTATTCATTGCAATTTGAAGCCATTCAAGCTTTTGAAATCTTTTCATTATGTCTATTCCCCAATAAGTGCCCACAGTATTTATTTCATTTTGAATATTGTCTTTTGTTAATTCTTCTGCCGAAAGATGCTTATTATGCTGATGTACCCAACCATTCCACTCTTCGCTATTAATCAACTGAGATTTTTTCTCTTCAAAAGGTAAATTACTGGGGATTTTTTTATTTAACCGATATTTTGCAAGTTCCCAAATAGGCATCACTCTTTGTCCGTTTTCAGAAGCTTTTGTTAATTGCATTAAAAATTCTGGTTCTTTTATTTCCGGTTGCCTACTCCAGTATTCATTAAGTGCTCGTTGTTCTTGCTGTTGCATTTCTTCAATTCGTTGATAATCATTATCTATGTATTTTACAACAAATGGACTATCACTAATAACCTCATGATTTCCATACCAAAGTTGATCAACCGCCGGAGGTTTAACAGCAAAAACAGCTGAGCCCATACTATAATCGCTTTTTTGTATACTATTATATTTCGTCACCCACGAATCATTACGATAGTAAATATTCAGCAAATAAAGAGCACCTAAAGCTTGGATTAAAGCTTTGACATTTCCTTTTTGTAGCGAAGAGTATCTATCGTGCTTTACAGCTTGATATGCCCTTTCCCAGTAGGTCCTTTGTCTTTTATGAGCTTCTTTTAAGGGTCTTAAAAGACAATTTTCATCTTTGGTCAAATTAAAATATGGAGCAATAACCATCACAATTTTATTATGTGTCTGCCATTTAATATCAATCAATTTCAAACAATCTTCATCATAAAAAATACTACTATCTCCTCTAACTTTAGTGCCACCATTATCAAAATATAATTCTTTCGATACAGCTTCTATTTGAACACAACATTGTACCAACAAATCCGCAATATGAGGCGAAAATGTTTCAAGTTGTGTTTTGCATGCCTGTGCAACCACTCCATTATCCCCATTTACCAGCACTTCATCTGTGAAAAAAATGTATTTTGATACTTCAATAACTTCTTTTTCGAGATTCAAATATGTTTGCCAAAAAATATCTGATTTTTTCATTCTTCATTCCCCCTGAAAAATAGCTTAAACTCAACTTTTATTATTAGTGGTATACTTCTTATTATTACGATGCGTACCTTCATTATCTATAGCAATATTTCTTCTATTTTTCTTTGTTTCTTGCACTGCTCGAAATTCACTTTCTGTAATAATCAGCAGAATACATTCTTTCACTTGCTATGCAATTTTATAGGATGCAGAATCCAACAGTGTAACAGTTCCAGTATACTTTTCATTCAAAAGCATAATTTCTGGCGCACGTTTATTCCACTTTTCTTTTCCTATAAAGAATGGTATTCCTCCTTCTGCAATTTTTTAACAATTCCAAGTACACTAGCTCCGTCAAGATACCAGCGAAAAAAATCTCGAACCACCTTTGCAGTTTCTTCATCAATACAAGTTCATCGTCTTTGTTTTTTCTTATAACCATACAGTTCTCGTGTATACAAGCCAGATGTACTATTGGCCGCACGATGAGCTAGTCCCAACCGAATATTTTCACCACGGCTCTCGTTTTCAGCTTGAGCACAGAATTCCATCACCGATATCATAAGTTAGCTATCCATCTCATCTGTATCTAAATTTTTATTTTTAAATATCAATCGCACACCTGCAGATTTTAGCTGCTTCAATGCAGAAAGTGTTTCAACCGTATCTCTTCCAAAGTAGCTAATATTCTTTGTAAGGGCAACAAAGATATTATAAGTTTAGCATTCCTTAAGCAATCATTCAAACTCCATGCGATGAACTTCTCCTTGCGCCGATGCAATATCAATGAACACATCAGCAAGCCACCATTGACTGACATTGGCAACTGCACGAGTTAAAGCTGAAATCTGCGCCGCAAGGCTATATAATACCTTTTTTCATTTGTACTAACTCTACAATAGATTCCAGCTTTCTTCTCTAATCGGTCATTCTTTGCCGGAATATACAAGAATTTAGGATCCACAAACTCACCTCTCTTTCCCAAACAGCCTATCTACAGCTCTGATTTTGTACATATGATAAATGGGTTATTTTTCTATCTTTTGACAGCAATACTCAATATATTGTATGCTGCAGGCTTAATTATTACTACATATGCGTGACAATAATACAACCGTCTCAACATGATGCGAAGCAGGGAACATATCCACACCTTGTACTGAAACGATTGAATAATCATCCTTCAATAGATTTAAGTCTCTGGCTAATGTAGCAGGGTCACAAGATATGTATGCTACTTTTTCAGGTCCGTTTTTTATCAAGGCTTTAATGAACTCTGGCGTTGTTCCTTTCCTTGGAGGATCTAAGACTATACAATCGAAATGCTCATCAGTTCTTTGAAGATATTCAGTCGCATCATCTAAGTGGAACGTAATGTTATTAACGTTGTTGATCTTAGCATTTATCAAAGCATCTTCATATGAACTGTTTTCTATTTCTACACCGACAACTTTCTTAGCTTTGTCAGCCATACAAATTCCAATTGTACCAGTTCCGCAATATGCATCTAATATAGTTTCTGTTCCGTTTAGATTAAGGCCTTCGATTGCTTTCCCATAGAGTTGATCTAAAAGAGATGGATTCGTTTGATAGAAGGATTTGGCTGATATGATAAATGTCTTTCCGAGAATCGAATCTTTTATATGGCCATCGCCATATACAACTTTATCGAGCATTCCTAGAATGACATTTGTTCTTCTCTTGTTTAAATTCAGTGTTATCGATTTAACTTCAGGACATATATCTATCAAATCTTTTACTATGTTATCGAGATTTGGAACTTCAAAACTTGTGACGACTAATGTGACTAAAGCTTCTTGGTAGTTGTAGGAAGTTCTGATCAATATATGACGTAACAGTCCTACTTGTGAATCCTCATCATAAGCCTGAATATTATATTTGTTCAATATGGTTAAAAGGTTGGTCAAAACTATATCGGATAATTTGCTTTCGATTGGACAATGCTCCATTTCTACTAGCTTATGGGTGTTGATTCTATAATATCCACTGACTATTTTTTTCTCTTTAGCAGAATACTTTACAGGTCTTTGTATTTTGTTTCTAAATCCATCTTTTAAAGGACAAGGAATTGTAGGCTTTACTTCGATATCGAGATGGGTGAACTTCTTTATAAGATTTCTTATGTTTTCTTGTTTATAGACAAGCCTTTTTTCGTATCTCAAATGACCTAAATCTGATATTCCTGTCTCTGTCAATTCAAAAGGACATTTGACTCTATCAGGGCTTTTTTTAGTGACTTTGATCGTGTCACCAAAAGCAACTTTTCCTTTGACAGCTCTAAGCTGTACTTCACCTTCCTCACCAGGAAGGAGTCCTCTAGCGAAAAGAATGTTATCTTTATCCTTGCATACACCTTGTCCTAAATCATCCAATCCTGTACATTTGGCACTAACAATAGGAAGGTTTTTATATATAGTTTTTTCACTCATTTTAAATAGTCCTTTTAGTTTTTATCATCCATAGAATCACTTAGCTTATCGAAGGCTTCACCATCATCCACACTCTTGTTTTCAGCTCTTGTTCTCGAATGTGGATCCTTGACACTTCCTTCGTCGTTTAAGACATCTATTCCATATAGATTCTTAAATCTTTGGCATTGATCATCACACATCTCTTTGGCATAAGAGATTAGTTGAAGAACTAATCCTTTTGTGTTTGGATTGGCCGAGAATACTTCGTCCATATATGACATGAAGATTCCTGTGACTCTCAGTACTAACTGATATAATGCGACAGTTGATAAGTCGAAGAAGAATTGATCGTTTGAATAGAAGAAAACAGGTGAGGAATGTGTGACTTCACTGGCTGTTTCGTACCATTCGGAATATTTTGAAAGTCCGGCTAAGAATTCTATTCCATCCCTGAAGTTCAATTTAAAATCATGTAATTGGTTGTGATCCCATGACATCAATTCAGCACGATATTTTTCAAATAAAGGATAGTCCTCAGATTCGATAGATGGACCTCTAATGATTTTAAAGGATCCTTCTTTTCCATTTGAATCACGAATAGAGACAGCGTATTTTTCAAATAGCTTTCCTTTCTCTTCCAGTGTTTTGTATTCTGGGGTTTGATAAAGCCATCCGTATTCGATGAACTTCTTCATATCTTTACTCTTCAATCCGTGAGACTTTAAACCAGCTTTTAATGCTATGAATATTTCGTCTGTTCTCTCTTTGGATTGTATAGATCCTCTAAAGGCGTTATCGTAGATGATATGTTGGACATATTCATCCTGCATAGGTTTTCCATCTTTGACTAGGATTGCAAGGATGCATTCTGCTTCATGCAATGTTCTCCACGATACATATGCATCACTAGCTAAACCTTGCGATAACATTTTTAAAGTTCCATTTGATTTTGAGAAAATCCTTCCGAACAAATCGTTGATTAAAGTCTTTTGAGGATTGTTTTGTATGAAAGGAAAATTGAGATTTATAAGCTCAGTAATCAAGGCTTTTAAAGCAGTGTTGACTGGTGAATAAGGACTCAAAGAAGATATTTTAAGTTGACCTTTTCTAACTCCTCTTACCAATAGCAAGAATTTAACAGCAACTTTATTTGATAGTGAAACGATCAAAGAATGGTCTTTTACTATTTCTTTTTTGTTCTTGTTATCTCTTACTGCAAACCACCATTCACCATATGAATAGTTTATTAAATCGAAGACCAATGAGTATAAGGAAGAATTCTTCGGGAGATTACCCGTCTGTTTTAAGATATCTAGTGTGTTCTTTAAAACAGCTAATGTTCCATCCCTATCAGCTTCCGGAATTCTTTCGTTGAAGTACTCTTCAAATATCTGAGCTGGATAAGATCCTAAATTGTCTTTAACTAATTGATTTATGTTTGTTTCCATAGCTTCTTTCTCCTAACTTAATAAACTTAACATGGCTTTGTAGGCTTCGATTATACACAATCCAATATTATAACCGCCACATGGTAATGGTATATCTAGCATTTCACCTAAAGTATAGATATTTTTATGCTTAATTAGATTCATGTTTTTTGTATTGATTTCAGAGAAATGGATACCGCCTTTGGATACTTGCGAGAACTTAAAAGGATATAAACCTTGGATTTGGAATGATAGATCGCTAGCTTCATTATTCAAAGTCTTACGATCTTCTTTAGATTTTTTAACTATATATTCACTCAATTGCTTTGGATATGCATAATAGATATTATTCATATCTACTTCTATCTTAGAATTGGAATGTTTAGTTAAATCCAAATGAATAGAATATGAATTCAATTCATTTGGATTTAATCTAATCGATGCATTGAAGATACATATTCCAGATAGTCCATCAGGTTTGAATAATATCTCGCCTTCTTCTTTATAAATCAAATCATCCTTTTTATAAAGAGACATGATGCATTTAGCTCTTATTCCATCTAAGGCTTTAAGTCCTTTTTCTTTTACTTTTATAGGACAAATAGCGGGGGTATATTCGATATGTTTTAAATTTAAGGATTTCAAAATAGACCAATCAAAAGGTGGATATGCTAATGAATTACCACCGAATGAAAGACATACTTTATCGAATGAGTATTTCTTTATGTCATTATTTTCATCGATAGTTTTAAAAGAAATAGATTCATCTTTGTTTTCAAATACATCAATTACTTTCTCATGAATTATTTGTACTTTGTACTGTTGGATTTTATCCATCATTGAATCATATAAAGCAGATGATTTGTTCGCAAAAGGATATATGAGATTTCCTTGATTGAAATAAGGACAATTTGTTATTTTGATGAACTCATTAAAAGCATCTAATCCTATCGATCCTTCCACGATACTTTTTGCTTTGTGAAAGATTGGGTCTTCCAAGTTCGATGGGTTGAAATAGTCTGTATTGAAGAAGTTTGATCGTCCGTTTCCAGATATAAGAATTCTAGAAGCCACTTTTTTTGAGCCATCAAAAATCGAGACTTCAAAACTAGGATCTCTATTTTTTATGAATAGAGCTAAAGAGACTCCGGCTACTCCACCACCTAAGATGGCAATTTTATGTTTAGAATACTTTGACACGGGAATTGTCCACTTCTTTATCTATAGTTTTTTCGCCATGTCCTATAGCTATAGATTCTAATACTTCGTATTTGCTATCTAATCCAATCTTCTCTTGGAACTTAGAAAAGTCTTTATTTTCTGCTAAATCTTTAGCAGCATGAATCCAACAAGATTGAAGTCCTAAGTTTGTAGCTTTGAGCAACATGTTTTCCATAGCAGCACCAACATCCAAAAGATATAAGGATTCGATTTCTTTGTTTCTAAATACAAGGATTATGTGCTTTGCACCATAATATCTATCCATTCCAAATTTATTCTTTGCAATCGACAAATATTCTTTTGCATATTCGTTCGTCAATCCGACAAACATCAATTCATTTCTACCCATTCCGCTTGGAGCTAATGTACCAGCTTCTACTATTTGTTGCATGTCCTCCTTGGATACACCTTCTTCAGTGTATTCTCTAGTAGATCTTCTAGCTTTGAGAACATCATTGAAACTATCAATCATATCTATTCCTTCTTTCATCTTATATATTTTACCTTATTTTTTTGAATAAAAAGACCCGCATTGTTTTGAAATGCGGGTATATGACATGGAAACTCGAATTACTTTTTGAGCTTGAGATCCTTGATAAGGGCTTGATATCCCTCATAGTCGGTTCTCTTGAGATAGGTGAGAAGCTTGGTACGCTTTGCGACGTGAATTGTTAAAGAACGCTTTGCACAATAGTCGTGAGTGTTGGCCAAAAGGTGAGCAGTGAGATCTGCAATCTCCTTGGTCAAAAGAGCGATTTGGACTTTGGTGTTACCAGTGTCCTTCTCGTCTTTTCCGAACTTCTTGGTAAGTTCGACGATTTCTTCTTTTGCTAATGCCATAATAGTTTTCCTCCTTGGAATTTTAGCTCGACCATGCCCATGAGAAAAACCGAGGAATGATTATCTCTCGGACAGGTTGCAATGGAGTATTTTACTCCAATGTTTTTTAAATAACAAGTCAAATGAAATTTTTGATTTGATCTCTGATCCTTCACCAGATAAAATACTGTTTTGTAAGAGGTGAGTCAGCAATGAAAAATATTCATGTATCGGCAGCTATAATAATGAAAGATAATAAAATCTTTGTGATGCAAAGAGGATATGGGGAATTTAAAGATTGGTGGGAATTTCCAGGCGGAAAAATAGAAGAAGGTGAAACTCCTGAAGAATGTTTAAAAAGAGAGATTAAAGAAGAATTGAAAGCAGATATAAACATAGATAAATATTTATGTACTGTAGAATACGATTATCCGAATTTTCATTTGAAGATGGAGTGTTTTATCTGTTCTTTGATAGATGGCCACTTAGAATTAGTTGAGGCTGAAGATGCTAAATTCATAACCAAAGATCAACTAGATAATATCGATTTTTTACCAGCTGATTTACTCGTTGTAAAAGAATTGAAGAAATCCATCTAAAAGATTTCTTCCAATCTGTATTTAAAGATTTGATGATACATAAAATCATTCAGTTCAGTTGTTTCTTATTAAATCACGAAGTATTTATAAAGATATTCTGGAATAGGATTGTCCATCCTCAATTCAAACTTGACCACGTTTGTTTTCTTTCCTGATTCAGTAGTGTTTGTCGAATTGGAATATTTTTGTATTTTTGTGTTTCCTAGATAGTAGAAAGAACGTTTATTTAAACCATCTTTGTTATCTGGACTTTCTCTCTGTACGAACAACATTATTTGGCCGTTGTTCTTAGCTACGCTCAACAAGTCTTTTATTTCTTGTGATTCAGTCGTTCTATCATGCCTTGAATCCCAACAAAAGATATTTCTATTTTTGAAGTAATCGGAGTAATTGATTTGTGATTCCTTATCCAAATGTTTGTTGTAGGTTACAAATATAGGGACAATATTTAGATCTTTGAAGATTCTATATCCATAGATCGTGCTTTCTTGGTTCTTAGTTAGATTTATTAGACGAGAAACATCTTTTCTAGAATATCTTTCATATAGAACAAAATTATTATTTCCAGTGACATTAGAGAAATATTTCTTGTTTGAATAGATCGAATAATCAATTATTTCATTTATAAACCTATTGAAAGTTTTATTTGAAAGATGCTGTTTGAATTTATCAGATAATTGAATCTTATCATTTTTTATTGCAATAGTCGAATAAACTAAAGATTCCTTAGCTGATAAAAATGACGTATCTAGTACTGATATCACTGATTTTCTAGTTTTTTCATCATATATTTGATTTACAGGTAATTGCTTTATGAATTCTTCTTCATTTCCACCTTCAATCAAAGTTTTGAGAAGAAGACTTTCATGAATTCTTAATCCGTTACCAAAGCTATTAGATAGATATTTAATCTCATCCCTATCTTCTTGGCTTAATATATCAAATAATCCTTTTTCTTCTTTCGATAAGAAATCATAGTAAGTCTGTTTGAATAAATCTAAGAAAACTCTGCCTGTCAAATCTCCATTTTCATCATATTCAATTAAAGTTGGAATGCGGCCTAACTTGTCTTTAATAGCTATATATTGCTCTTTAATTCTTCTACTATCAGAGTCTCTCGCCTTATCGCTTATTTCGACTATTGTCTTCATTGTTATAGGGTCGAAGTCTATAATGCTTCCACCTGGAAGCATTATGTTTGTCGTTTTAGATGCGTCTCGACCACCACCATTAGACTGATATTCTTCTCCATTATTCTTTGAAGAGAACGAATCTGTAATCATGAAATCATTCTTATAATTTCCAATGAAGTCGATTACAGTCAAATAATCCTTGCCTTCAAATTTTCTTAGACCTCTACCCAATTGCTGGAGAAATATAATTGTAGATTGTGTAGGTCTTAAAAGAATGATTTGATTCACTGAAGGAATACCGACTCCTTCGTTGAAGATGTCGACTGTTAAAATCATATCTAAATATGGATTATTATTATTGTCTTCTTCCAATAGTTTTATATACTTTTCCCTATCTTCATTTGAACTGCTTCCTGATAGGAAAATTGTTTTGAGCCCACGATTATTTAGCTTCTTTGATAATTCTATCCCTTCCTCAATCTTTGATACAAACATCAAAGTTTTTATTCTACTTCCAGATGATCCGTAATATTTTCTATTGTTGATTATATTGTCTATTCTATCATCGCATGTCAGCTGATCGAATGTTGCATCATCGCTCAATTGTTTCCCATTTATAAGGATATCCGATATTCCAAAATAATAAAAAGGAACTAACATTTTTGATTCCAAAGCATTGTATAGTCTTATCTCATATAAGATATTATGATCGAAGAAATCATAAATATCGTATCCATCAGTTCTATCTGGTGTTGCAGACATTCCTAGAAGAAACTTCGGCTGAAAGTAGTTTAAAATGTTTTGATACATTCCTTCTTTTCCGATTCGATGACATTCATCGACTATAATTAGATCGAATTCATCTCTTGTGAATTCTTTCAAATGAAGATTCATCGTATTGACTGTAGAGAAAATATAATTCTTGTCTTTTATATCGTGATGCCCATTAGAGAATAAATCTGCTTTGATATCTTGACCAAGAACATTTCTATATGTTTCTATAGCTTGTTTTAAGATCGTTTCCCTATGGGTTATAAACAACATTTTCTTTAAATCAATTTTATCTTTTATGGATTTAACACCGAATGCTGATGCATATGTTTTACCAGTTCCTGTCGCAGAGATCAAAAGACCTCTTTTATCACCTTTATCTATGGATTCATTAAGTTTGGTACAGAATGCTAATTGCATCGAATTAGGCTTGAATTCTTTCTTGATTTCTTTTGAATTCGATAATCTTATTTCTTTGAAAGATTCATATTCTTCTTCATATTTGTCGATTATTGTCTTTATGCTCAATGAATGATCATTGCTTCAAAGTGTTTCGAATCTATTCAAAATCTCTTTTGCTATTTTTCCATCTTTCTTTGTGACTATAAGGCTATTCCATTCTTCATTAGATGTTAATGCTGATCCTGTTAGGTTCGATGATCCGATTATTATTTTGTATGTGTCTTTGAATTTGAAAATATATCCTTTTGTATGGAATCCTGATGGTTCATCTTTTGTATATTTGTCATCAATCCATAATAGTTTTACATCTACATTTGGCATTTCATCCAATTCTTTTAAGGCTTTTGGCTCTGTGAAATCCAAGTAATTACTAGTTAATATCCGGCCTTTCACATTTTTGTTTTGACATTCTTTTAAAGCTATTTTTAATGGACTTATTCCTGAATCGCTGATAAAAGCTACAGAGAACATGAACTCATCGCAAGTCTTAAGGTTCTCAGCTAATACTTTAATGACTTGTTTTCTATCTAGTTTATTGTTTGAGTTATAAATGAATTCAGGTGAAAAATCAGAATCGATATCATCATTATCTTTTATATATGCGTTTATCAATGAAGAAACGAATAATTCATCAGTTTGTTCCATAAATATACCTTCTGATCTTATTTTATTGACTATATGTAAAATGACCAGATCTCGAAGCTATATTTTTGATCCTAGAATACGGTTTTTAATAAAAATCCGCTCGATTTTAATTCGAGCGGATAATGATCAAGTCAATTCTTCCATTGCCAGAGGCTGGAGTATATTTATCAACTTATCCATTACTTCAGCCTTTGTATTCATACCTTTTATCTTCAAAGTCAGGACTACTTTTGTGCATCTAATGTTTTCGTGCATAGCAGAACCGATATCTATATCTTTGACGATGACATTCATTTCGTCCATGGCTGCTACAGCCTTTGACAAAGTCATTTCACCTTTAGTAACAAGATAGGCTAATCTATATGACTTTTTACGTGGATTTTTATCTTCCAATAGTTTTAGAACACTTAAAACTATTAAAGCAATTAAAGCTCCTATCATCGCTACAGAAATATAGCCGACTCCACAGCACATTCCTATTGCAGCCACCACCCAAAGGGTAGCAGCTGTAGTCAATCCTTTGACGTTGATTCCATTTTGGATTATCGTTCCCGCACCTATAAAACCGATACCTGTAACTACTTGAGCAGCTACTCTTCCAGGATCTCCGCTTCCAAAAGCATACTTTGAAACAATAGTGAATAAAGTAGAACCGACACCTACAAGCATATGAGTTCTTAAACCTGCTGAATATCCATGCTTTTCTCTTTCTAGTCCTATCAGTCCAGTAAGTATTGCACTCATAACAATTACTATTAATGAATATAAGGTTATGTCCCAACCATTATTCCACATCGTCGCTATATCTTGAATGTATTTATCCATATTAGGAGAAAC
>ULTH01055112.1_pt1 | contig 11907 bp, 8 predicted proteins | sample 1957421 | NCBI WGS metagenome assembly ULTH01 (sample SAMEA4835729, study PRJEB28245) | human gut metagenome | biome: gut microbiome; material: fecal sample | place: Denmark | collected 2008 | reverse complement strand
GCCGGGAAAGCGCGGTACAGCTCCAGATGAGTAGGCGTGTCGCTGGAGGGCTTCCACTTGCCCTCTGCGACCTTACCCGTCGCAAGCTCGACTACCACCATGTCATCGGCGGTCATTCCCTCGTAGGGAACGCCGGAGGGCTTTATAACTATCATTCCGCTCTCGCGGTCGATGGCGGAAACATTCCCCCATGTGAACGTTACAAGATTGTATTTCGGAAGCAGAAGATTGGCTTCAAGTACTTCCTGCTTTAATTTCTCTAACATTTACTATCTCTCCTTACTTTGCCGCAGCGTATTCCGCCGCAAGTCCGCGCTTGTAGTTCTCCATGAATTTCCGGAATCCCTCCGCGCCCTTTTCCTCGGGCTGTAAAGTTGTGGATTCCATGCCGCCGAACACCTCGCCGTCGAGGAACTCCGGCAGGGATTTTCCGCCGCCGCATACGGAGTAAGCCGCCAGCAGAGCCATTCCCCAGGCGCCGCCCTCTCCGGCGGTCTTCATGACGGAAACCGCGCAGCCCAGACCGTCCGCAAGGAACTGCTGAGCAACTCCCTTCGTCTTGAACAGACCGCCATGTCCGGTTATTTTGTCAACGGAAACCTGCTCCTTATCGAACAGGATATCCATGCCGAGTTTCAGCGCCGCCATCGTGGAGTATACCTCCGCGCGGAACAGGTTCGCGAGGTTAAATTTGCCGTCCGGGGTGCGGAAGTACATAGGTCTGCCGTTCTCAGCGCCCGCGACAGGTTCGCCGGAAAGGAAGTTGTACACAACGGTATCGCCGCAGTCCGGGTCGCCGGTCAGCGCGTGGTAATACAGCATGTCATAAAGCGCAGGCTTTGCGATGGAGTGACCGCTCAGTTCCGCAAATTCGCCGAATATCTTCACCCAAGCGTCCAGCTCGGAGGAGCAGTTGTTGCAGTGAACCATCGCAACCGGAGCGCCGTCCGGGGTGGTCACTACGTCTATCTCCGGGTAGTAACCCTTCAGCGGCTTGTCAAGGACGAGCATTGCAAATATGGAAGTTCCGGCGGATACGTTGCCCGTGCGCGGGAGTACGCTGTTTGTCGCCGCCATTCCGGTGCCTGCGTCGCCCTCCGGCGGGCAGACGGGAACTCCGGGCAGGAGCGTGCCTGTCGGGTCGAGGAACTTTGCGCCCTCGGCGGTCAGGACTGCTTCCCTTGCGCCTGCGTTGAGCACCCCGGGGAGAACGTCCGTCAGCTTTCCGGAAAATCCCTTATCAGCAAGCAGTTTATCTACCTTTGCGATGTACTCCGCGTTGTACCCGATACCATCCACCGGGAAAATTCCGGAGGCTTCGCCAACGCCGACCTGGCGCTTTCCGGTCAGCTGGTAGTGGATAAATCCTGCCAGGGTGTTGATGTGCGCGATATCCTTGACGTGCTCCTCGCCGTTGAGCACCGCCTGGTAGAGGTGCGCAATGCTCCAGCGCTGGGGGATATTGAATCCGAGAAGTTCCGACAGTTCGGAAGCCGCCGGTTCGGTGATGGTATTTCTCCATGTGCGGAACGGAACCAGCAGGTTGTCGTCCTTATCGAACGCCATGTAGCCGTGCATCATGCCGGATATTCCCATTGCGCCGTAGCCCGTGGGAACCACGCCGTATTTGCTCTTGACGTCCTCCGCAAGGCTTGCGTAGCAGTGCTGTAATCCGGTGGTGATGTCATCCAGGGAGTAGGTCCACACGCCGTTTTCGTAGCGGTTCTGCCAGTCGTGGCTTCCGGAAGCGACAGGCGCGAACGTGTCGTCGATGAGAACCGCCTTTATTCTGGTGGAGCCAAATTCTATGCCAAGATAGGTTTTCTTATTCTGTATTTTTTCCTGTATCGTCATACTATCACCTCTTGAGAGCCGCGGCAGCGTCAAGTAATGCAAGCTGCTGCTCAAAGCTGTTTATGTCGGTCTTGTCGTCGATGACCACAAGCTCCGTATTCGTCATCTTTGCAAACAGGCGGATATCATCGACAGTGAGCGCCGTGGAAACTACCGCATGATGTGCGCCGCCGGCGTATATCCACGCAGCCGCACCGGTAGCGAAATCGGGCTTCAGCTTCCACATCAGTCTTGCGACGGGGAGTTTCGGCATGGGAGCCGGCTGCTTTACAAGCGTGATCTCAGCGCATACAAGGCGGAATCTGTCGCCAAGGTCTATCATGGAAACCGCGATACCCTCGCCGTCAATGCCGTCGAATACAAGGCGCGCCGGGTCGGATTTCCCGCCGATACCAAGCGGGTGAACCTGAATTTCAGGCTTGTTTGCCGCGAACACCGGGGATACCTCCAGCATATGCGCCGCAAGCTCCAGCTCCTCGCCGGAAGTGAGATCGTAGGTGTAGTCCTCCATGAATCCGGTGGAACCCTTTCTTCCCTCGGACATCTTGAACAGCACCGCGCCGAGAGCCGCAGTCTTGTAGTCGCCCTCCGGACCGAAGCCCACGCCCTTTGCCATGAGATTCTGCGCCGCGATTCCGGGGAGCTGGTTCAGCCCGTGGAGATCCTGGAACGTATCGGTGAACGCCCCTATCTTTTCCCGCGCGATGAACTTGTCGAGAGCCGCTTCATATTTAGCCTGCTCGCGGACAGCGGCGATGTTGTCCGTCGCCATCGTGTACTTCTCGGTGTATTCAGCCATTTTTGCGTCTATTTCGGATTCGGTAACGCTGTCGGCGATTTCCACTACGTCGCCGATACCGTAGTAGTTCACGTTCCAGCCGAAGCGTATCTCGCTTTCAACGCGGTCGCCGTCAGTGACTGCGACATCACGCATATTGTTTCCGAGCATTGCTACCCTTAAAGTCCTGCTGAACGATACTGCGGAAGCCGCATGAGCGAATCTGCGGATCTTCTCTATAACGTCCTCGTGCTGATAGTAGCCTGCAACGACCTCGCGCCTGATTCCGAGCCTTGTGCAGATGAACCCGAACTCGCGGTCTCCGTGCGCGGACTGGTTGAGGTTCATGAAGTCCATGTCGATGCTGGCGTAGGGGAGCTTCTCGTTGAACTGCGTATGCAGGTGGAGCATTGGCTTTTTCAGGGCTTTCAGCGCTCTTATCCACATCTTGGCGGGCGAGAACGTGTGCATCCACATGATAACGCCTATGCACTCCCTGTCGGAGGAGGCGCGCACGCAGATGTCCTCGGCTTCGTCGGCGGTCTTCACCACCGGCTGGAATATGACTTCCGCGATGTCCGAGAGCTTTTCGTTCAGGAAATCAGCCATCTTGGCGCTGTCCCTGGCAGCCTGCGCGAGGGTCTCCTCGCCGTAAAGATCCTGGCTTCCGGTAACAAAGTATATCTTGTTCATAATAATTCTCCTTCACAGAAAAGCCGCACCGAACAAGTATTCAGTGCGGCTTGTGTTTATGCCTTTTTCTTGTTCTTTCTGGAAAGAACAACGCTCTGGATAACAAGGAACAGGCAGATCATTGCCGCAACGGTAATATTCGTCCACCATGCGTCGTCAAGTCCGAGGGAGGAAACGATGTTCTTTATCGTACTCAGCGAGATGACGCCGAACAGCGTTCCTATGATGTTGCCCGAACCGCCGGAGAGCATCGTGCCGCCGATGATGGAGGAAGCGATCGCGTTCATCTCGGCTCCGCTTGCATGGGAGGGTGAACCGGAGCCGACATGAAGGAAGTAAACAAAGCCGCCTATACCTGCGAGCACTCCGCACATCAGGTAAGCGAAGAACTTTGTGCGCTTGACGTTGATGCCGAGCATATTTGCGCTCTGGCTGTTTCCGCCGATAGCGTAGAAACCGCGTCCGAGCCTGCCCCACTTGAGGAACACGAACAGTATCGCAACTATCAGCAGCGCGACTACCACGCCTATTTCTATGTACGCCGGAACAAATACGCCATGCTTGTTGGTGGAACCTATTCCGGGGAGTGAAATTCTTGTTTCCTTGAGTGCTTGGAATTCTTCGTTCTCAACGTTGAACTGCGTTGCGTTGACGATGGTGGTCATGCCCTTTGCGAAGAACATTCCCGCCAGCGTTACGATGAACGGCTGTATCTCCAGATACGCTATCAGATAACCCTGAACAAGTCCGAAAGCGGTGCCTATTCCAAGGGCTATGAGAATAGAGGTCACTACATTGCCTCCGCCGTAGTCGAGGTTCATTGCACAGCACATACATACCAGCGCCGTAACCGCGCCGACCGAGATGTCGATACCGCCGGTTATCATTACAAGGCTCATTCCGCAGGAGAGGATTATCAGAGCCGCGTTTTCGTTGAGTATGTTGAAGAAGGTCTGCACCTTCGTGAAGCCGGAGCCGATGAACGCCACTGCGCAGATATACATTACAACGAATATCGCAATGGTGATGACCAGAAGCAGATTAGAGTCAGATAATCTCCGTGAACTGCCGTTGGCGTTTTTCAGAAATTTCATACTAATTCGCCTCCTTGACGGGATTTCTGCGGGAAGCTATCTTCTTGCGGAAAGCTGCGAGCTTGTTTCGTACAGTGGGAGCGCTGAGAACTACCAGGATAATTACTACTACCGCCTTGTATGCGGGGAGCGCGGTAGGAGCTACCTGGAACTTATAAAGAGTTGTCGTCAGGAACTGGATAACATAAGCTCCGAGTATCGAGGACGCCATGTTGAACTTGCCGCCGCTGAGGGCGTTTCCGCCGAGTGCTACCGCAAGGATAGCGTCCATCTCGATGTCCTTTGCAACTACCGAGTAGTTGATGGAGGAGATACGGCTGACCTTGATGAAGCCTGCGACTGCAACGCACAGACCAAGTATGACGTAGGTCATGAACTTGATGCACGCAGGGTTCAGACCGTTAAGTCTGGAGGATTCGGAGTTTATGCCGACCGCCTGGGTGAAAAGTCCCAGCTTTGTGAACCGGAGCACCAGCGCAATGATTATAATGCATATCGCCGCAATGAATATCGGGGTCGGAAGCGGCAGTCCGGGAATGAAGTTGCCGAACCAGCCGAAGCTCTCATCATTGATGACGGGGAGCTGATTGTTGTTTATCCATGCCGCAATGGAACGTCCTGCTGTGAAGAGGATAAGCGTTGCGACCATCGGCTGTATCTTGAAGTAAGCCACCAGAGCGCCGTTGAACGCACCCAGGAGCATTGATACGACAACGCATGCGAGGAATGCAACGATTATCGGCGCATGGAGCGCAGCCGGGCTGACCTCGCCGCCGCAGAGGACTCTCAGAACAACGCTGCCCGCGACCGCGATAGTCGCGCCAACGCTGATATCCTGTCCGCCGGAGGCTGACGTTACCAGCGTCATGCCGATAGCAAGTATCGCAAGCTCCGAAGCGTTGTCGAGTATCGTGATGATGTTGCCCGAAATTACCATATCGCCGGCGCTGTTCGGAGCATATTTGATCGCGAAGAACGAAGGGTCAGCGATCAGGTTGAACAGCACCAGTATCAGCAGCGCTGCCAGCGGAATAAAGATCTGATTCCTGACCGCTCTTTTCAGAAAAGCAAGGAACTTGTTCCCGCCTGTTTTTTCAAGCGTTTTCATGAACCTTTTCACCTCCTGCGATCGTTTCCATTATCTTGGACTGGTTCAGGTCGGAGCCGGTAAGCTCGCCTGCGGTCTTTCTGTCGCGCATTACTATAAGTCTTGAACATACGTTCAGCATTTCGTCTATCTCAGAGGAGATGAACGTTACGCTCTTGCCCTCGGCGGCGAGTTTGAGCACCAGCTTCTGTATCTCGAGCTTGGTGCCGACGTCGATACCTCTTGTGGGTTCGTCGAGGATAAGGTATACAGGGTTCGCAAGAAGCCACCTTGCGAGGATAACTTTCTGCTGATTACCGCCGGAAAGCGACTTTATCGGCGTATCCGGGGAAGCCGTCTTTATTTCCAGCAGCTTTATGTACTCGTCGGCATATTTCGCGGCGTCCGCCTTGGATATCGGCCGGAACATTCCGCGCATTACCTGGAGCGCAAGGATTATGTTATCCTTGACGGACAGGTCGCCGATTATACCATCGTGCTTTCTGTCCTCCGGGAGGTAGCTTATGCCGTGCTTCATTGCGTCAAGCGGCTTTCTTATCTTTACGGTCTTGCCGTTCATCCTGACTGTGCCGCCGGTTATGCTGTCCGCACCGAATATCGCACGGACGGATTCGCTTCGGCCTGAGCCGAGAAGTCCGGTGAAGCCGTTTACCTCGCCCTTTCTTATTGAGAAGTTGAAAGGCGCTATGCCGGCGCTGCTGACAAGTCCCTCAGCCTCGAATACCGGAGCCTCGCCATTTGTCTCCTGCTCGACCTCGTGGGGCTTGTCCATGTCGGAAAGCTTGTTGAGGTCCTTACCGAGCATTTTTGAAACCAGCTCGACTTTCGGAAGATCCGCCGCATTGTACTCGCCTTCGAATCTGCCGTCGCGCAGTACCGTTATCTTGTCACAGACCGCGTAAACCTGGTCGAGGAAGTGCGTTACGAATATTATTCCAACGCCGCGGCTCTTGAGGTCGAGCATGAGCTTGAACAGCTTCTCAACTTCCTGCTCGTCGAGGGAGGAAGTCGGCTCGTCCAGGATAAGCACCTTGCAGTCCATATCGACCGCACGGGCTATCGCGACCATCTGCTGCACCGCGAGGGAGCAGCTTCCGAGCTGCTGATTCGGCCTTGCCGGGATATCGAGCGATTCCAGAAGCTTTCCGGCGTCCGAATACATCTTCTTCCATTTGGTGAAAGCGCCCTTTGATCTGCCGATGTACATATTCTCGGCGACCGTCAGGTTCGGGCAGAGTGTGATCTCCTGGTAAACCGTGCTTATTCCGGCTTTCTGGGCGTCCTGTGTCGATCTTATAACGACAGGCTCAGGATTGCCGGACATATAGATATTGCCGCCGTCCTTTTCGTATACACCGGTGAGTACTTTTATAAGTGTGGATTTACCAGCGCCGTTCTCGCCCATCAGCGCGTGTATTTCGCCCTTTCGCAGTGTGAATTCAACGTTCTGGAGCGCTTTCACACCGGGGAATTCCTTACATATGCCCTCTAGCCTGAGAACAACATTTTCATCACGCATTGTCTTCGCCTCCGGTTTGTTAGTTAACAGAATGGTCCGATACAAGGGATGTGTTATCCATCATATCGGACCGTTTCCGTCATGGCTGATCAGCTGATTCAGCTAGGCTGTTCAGAACGATCAGATACCGTACTTGTCAACGTCCTCCTGAGTGATCGTGGAGGCATCGAAGCCCTTCTCGTCCATAATGATGACCTTGTTTTCGGGAGACTTGCCGTTCTCAAGATCCTTGATGATGGAGTCGATGTAGGAAGCCTGGAAAGGATTGCACTGACCGTCGTAGTTCCAGCTGCCGGAAAGGAGGTTCTCAAGAGCCCACTTGTTGCAGTCGAAGCCCATTACGATAACGTCCTTGCCAACGCCGTGGGAGATGTTAGCCTTGTCGAGGGCTGCAACTGCGCCCTTTGCCATATCGTCGTTCTCGGCGTAGATAACGTTGAAGGAAGTGCCGCTGTCGATGATGGACTGAACGATCTGCTGTGCTGTTTCTGCGTTCCAGTCAGCGGTCTGCTGTGTAACGAGGTTCCAGCTGTCGTTCTCGGCTACCTTGGTGTCGAGGGCGCCGGTTCTGCCGACCTGTGCAGCGGAGCCCATCGTGCCCTGGATATGTACTATGTTGTACTCCGAAAGTCCCTGGGAAGCCAGCCAGTCAACTGCGGTCTGACCTTCCTTGGCCATGTCGGATACGATGGAAGCCTCGTACAGGCTTTCGTCAGCGTCGATGGTTCTGTCGAACAGGATAACCTTGATTCCCTGAGCCTGAGCGTCCTTGAGTACTGAATCCCAGCCGGAAGTACCAGCGGCGGAGATCAGCAGGTAGTCCACCTCGGACTGAATGAATGTCTGCGCTGCTGCGATCTGCTCGTCGTTCTTAAGGCTGTATGCAAATGATGCGTCGTAGCCGTTCTCCTCTGTGAATGTAGCCTTCATGTCCTTATCGTTCGCTGTACGATAGCCGGACTCGTTGGGGTCGTTGTTGATTATTCCTACTTTAATGAGGTCTCCGCTTGCAGAACCAGAGCCAGATCCGCTGCTGCCGGATTCAGCAGTGCTGCCGTTGCCTGAGCTGCAGCCTGCGAGTACGCTTGCGGTGAGTGCCAGACCGAGTACCGATGCGAGTATCTTCTTGATTTTCATAGCTTTTTCCCTCCGATAAAAAATGATCGTTGTGGTTTTGTTTTGGAATGTTCAGAACAAATTCCCAGCATATTTGCTACAAATTTTATTTTTGTCTGCATTCCTGTTTGCTGCCTTTATTTTAACACAAAGGCTCGATAAATGCAATGCATAAAATGCACATTCTTTTAGGAAAACTTTTGTGCATGTGCAACAAATTGTACGTTTTCTCGACAGACAAGTATGCCGCTGTGAAAAAACATCTTGACAAATCAAGTGCAAAGTTGTATCATATACGCAGATGAATTTGTATTCTGCCGGAGTTTGGATTTGTACTTTTTATAGGGGCGATAATATATGACTAAATATGAAGCTGTCGCGCAGGCAATAAAAACTGATATTGAAAACGGCGTATATACCGAGGGTCAGGCGATACCCACCGAGGAGCTGCTCGCAGCCCAGTATGATGTCAGCCGCCAGACGATACGCAAGGCGCTGGCGCTCCTGGTAGAAGACGATCTTATAATAAAGCGGCAGGGCAGCGGTTCGGTTGTGCGCCCGAAGCGGCTGAATCCGAGAACCGGAAAGATAGCGGTAGTTGCAACGTACATCAGTGACTACATTTTTCCGAGCCAGCTGCGGGCTGTGGACGAAGTGCTGTCCGAGAACAAGTACACCGCGGTTCTTTCTGCGACCCGCAACCGCGTCTGCAACGAGCGCGCTATTCTCGAAGAAATACTGAAAAATCCCGTTGACGGCATACTGATAGAGGGTACAAAATCCGCAATGCCGAACCCGAATTTCGATTTGTACGAAAAGCTTATAGGCATGGGTATCCCGGTAGTTTTTTTCAACGGATATTACCCGACCCTCAGCGGCACGTATTCCGTCTGCGCGGACAATCAGGCGGGCGGCGCCGAACTTGTGCGGCATCTTATTGACCGCGGCCACACGAAAATCGCAGGGTATTTCAAGAGCGATGATATCCAGGGTCATCAGCGGTATTCAGGCTTTATTTCGGAGCTGTTCCGCAGCGGACTGATAATCCCCGACGAGAACGTGTTCTGGTACACCACGGAGACAAAGGAAAATCTCTTCGATGATCCGGAGGAGGTACTAAAGCGCCTCGGCGATAACACGGCGGTCGTTTGCTATAACGACGAGGTGGCGTTCGGGCTTGTGAAATGCCTGCTTTCCGCCGGCAGACGCGTTCCGGAGGACGTTGCGGTAGTCAGCTTCGACAACAGCAATCTCAGCTGGATATCCCAGGTGCCGATAACCTCGCTTTCCTATGAGGACAGGAACATTGGCAGGATAGCCGCGCAGAAGCTAGTTGATATTCTGGACGGAAGGGATGTTTCTTCTGAAGTATTGCCGTGGACTTTTATCCAGAAAGAAAGCTCATAAATATTAAAACAGCGCCGGAATTATTCAGCGCTGTTTTTTTATAAATTGACGCAGCTCATGAGCCATTATTGTCCGCGTAGACCGCACAGAATAACAATGAGCCTGGCGGAGGAGATCCGGTCGCTGCGAAGCGAGGCAAAGCGGCTGAACAAGGAAAACAAGCGGCTCCAGGATGAGAGGCATTTCTCGAATGAAGCGGCAGCTTTTTTCGCCGCGAGCCGTCGGAATAACGCACAGACCTAAAAGCCGAATGGTATAACGAACGAGCTGTTTTACAGCCACGGCAGAAGAAGTACGGATTACACGACAGAACAGCTGAAAACAATGATATGGCGCTATTACATGAGCTGTTGGAATAATCGCCGGATATGCTCGTCCATTGCGCTGCTGCTCAAAATTTTTGAGTGAAATGTGTAAAGCTATATTGACCATATCAGCTTTTTGCGTTTTGCGTTGCAGACTACATCAAGTATTTCGGATAAACTGACGATACAAATGTTAAATTTCTGATATAACGCAAGTTAAGCAAATGATATAATAAAGGCAACAAAACGGAACACAGTTCCGGGCAACCGTAAATACCTGAAAGGAAGGATAATCATGAAAAAGTTAATCTCCGTTATTACCGCTGCTGCCGCAGTTGCAGCAATTTCCGCTACCGCAGGCGCTTACTCCATCAACAAGGACCTCGGCTTTGGCTGGAGCACAAGCGCGACCATCGGCGCTGAGGAATTCGCAAACGTTACCCCCGACACAACAGTCACCATCACCTACGACATAAACGAAAGCCTCGCCGACATGGACGGTCAGAACTACTGGTGCATCAAGCCCATGGTGAACGACGCCGGCTGGCCTTTCATCAGCACACTTAACGGCGCAGTCCTTTCCGAGGGCGGCGACAGCTACACGCTTGAGATGGACAGCGATTCCATGAGCTTCACTATCCCGGCTGACCAGCTTGAGCTTCTCCAGACTGCGGGCATGGCTGTTATGGGTCACGGCATTGAACTGCTTGAGATGACATTCTCCGATGAGCCTGTTGCAGCTCCCTCAGACAGCGCAGAAAACGCAGAAACTCCCGCCGAGGACGAAACTCCCGCAGAGGATTCCGCACCTGCTGAAACTCCCGCAGAAACCACCGCTCCCACAAAGGGCAATCCCGACACCGGCGTTTCCGGAATCGCAGCAATAGCAGGCGCAGCGGTTATCGCAGCTGGCGTGCTTTTCACGACCAGAAGAAAGTAATTCCGTTTTCGAAAGGAATGAGCGTAATGAAAAACATCACACGATTCACAGCGGCGGCGCTTGCGATATGCTCTGTTCTCGCGGTTACGGGCTGCGACGAGCAGCAGGAGATGAGCAGCGCTCCTAACTCCTCCAACACTCCGGCGCAGGCGACTACCTCGGCTACCACGGCAACCATGAACAAGGATGACGCGGACAAGATCGCGGAAATCGACATCGGCGCCGAAAAGCTGGAAAACGGCGTTGTAAAGTTCCTCTCATCATGGGATCTGAACCCTGCAGAGGGACAGCCGGTCGCTCCGGCGCTGGAGATGTTCCAGAGCCAGTTCGGCGGCAGGATAGAGTACGTCAACACTCCCTGGGACAGCCGTTACGACAAGCTTGCGGTGCTGGTTCAGGCGGACGATTCCCCGGATATGTTCAGCGCAGGCGACATGGACGTGTTCCCCAAGGGCGCGATCAGCGGAATGTTCGACCCGCTCGATGATTACGTTGATTTCAGCAGCGAGCTGTGGGCGCCCATGAGCGAGGTAAACGAGCAGTTTGCGTTCAACGGAAACCACTATGTAGGCGCTGTTGACGTAGAGGGCGACTGCGTGATGTTCTACAACAAGAACACTATCCGCGACAATTCCCTTGACGACCCGGCGGAGCTTCTCGCAGAGGGCAAGTGGACATGGGACACATTTTGGGAAATGATGACGAAATTCTGCGATGTTGACGCTGAAAAATACGCTACCGACGGCTGGTGGTTCGAGGGCGGATTTTCTCTGACAACAGGCGTTCCTTATGTCGGCATGAGCGACGGAAAAATCGTGCAGAACCTTGACAACGCACTGATTGAAAAGGCGCAGACATTCATGCTGAACATGAACACGAACAGTCTTCCGCTCCCGAAAGCGCAGTACAACTGGCAGGTTCAGCCGAAGCGCCTTGCAGACGGAAAGACCCTGTTCTATCCGGTAGGGCTGTACGCGATGTACCCCTACAACAACTATATTCAGGATTTCGCCGACAATCAGGAAGATGTAATGTTCGTCCCCATGCCTAAATGCCCCGAAGCCGACGAGTATTATCTACCGGCGAGAGTTTC
>ULTH01017323.1_pt1 | contig 11922 bp, 13 predicted proteins | sample 1957421 | NCBI WGS metagenome assembly ULTH01 (sample SAMEA4835729, study PRJEB28245) | human gut metagenome | biome: gut microbiome; material: fecal sample | place: Denmark | collected 2008 | reverse complement strand
AAAATCGGATTAATTTCCTTAAGATTGATTATACGTGATAATATGTTTGAAAGTTTAGGAGATCGTCTACAAACGGCGATACATAAAATAAAAGGATATGGAAAAATTACAGAACAAAATATCGATGAAATTGCTCGTGAGATTCGTCTTGCTTTACTAGAAGCTGACGTAAACTATCAAGTAGTAAAAGAATTCATTAAAAATGTAAAAGAAAAAGCTCTTGGCGAAGAAGTACAGAAAAGTTTAAAACCAAGTGAATTATTTGTCAAAATTGTAAAAGATGAATTAGTAGAATTACTTGGTGGAGATAAAGTTGACTTAAATATTCAAGGAAATCCTGCAACATTAATGCTAGTAGGACTACAAGGTAGTGGTAAAACAACGACAATTGGAAAACTTGCTAATTTACTTCGCAAAAAATACAAGAAAAAACCATTATTAGTAGCTTGTGATGTTTATCGTCCTGCTGCCATTGATCAATTAAAACAACTAGGAAAAGAACTAAATATTGAAGTATATTCTGAAGGAAAAGGAAATCCAGTAGAAATATCTAAAAATGCCATCCAATATGCCAAAGAAAATCACTTCGACTATGTTTTAATTGATACTGCTGGACGTTTACATATCGACGATGAATTAATGAATGAACTTGAAAATATTGAAAACGAAGTTCATCCAGATGAAGTACTACTAGTGATTGATAGTATGATGGGACAAGATGCCATTCACGTCATTACAACCTTCCATGAAAGATTAAAGCTCACGGGAGCAATTCTTACAAAACTAGATGGAGATACGAGAGGTGGTGTGGCACTATCTATTCGTCATTTAACACATGTACCAATTAAATTTGTCGGTGTTAGTGAGAAAATGGATGGGTTAGAAGAATTCTATCCAGATCGTATGGCAAGCCGTATTTTAGGTATGGGAGATATCATGAGTATGCTAGAAAAAGCAGAAAGTGTAATCGATGAAGAAGAAGCTATGAATGCAGCTAAAAAGATGGGAAAAGGAACCTTTGACTTAGAAGATTTCTTATCTACAATGAGACAAATTAAAAAATTAGGACCACTTGAAAATTTATTAAAAATGTTACCAGGTGCTTCTAAAATGGGATTAAAAAATGTCAAAGTAGATCCAAAGGATATGGCACATCTAGAAGCAATTATTCTATCTATGACACCATATGAGAGAAGACACCCAGAAGTATTAAAAGCAAGTCGTAAGAAAAGAATTGCAAATGGTAGTGGTAGAAGCGTAGAAGAAGTAAATCGTTTAGTAAATCAATTTGAACAAATGAAGAAAATGATGAAACAAATGAAAAACGGAAACATGAAAATGCCTTTTTAAGGAGATTGTATGAAAACAAGAAGTACTGAAAAAATTCATTTTATTAAAAATGAAAAAAATTATACCAATTTAATTGAATTATGGTTCCCAATTGACGCACGAGATGAAGATATCGCACTCCGTGCTATCTTACCAAGATTATTATTTTATACAAGTGCAAAATATCCTGCTGAATATTTAATTGAACGAGAATATATGCGTAATTATATGTTAAAAACTTCTTCTGGAGTAGAACAAGTAGGAAATCAACTATTATATTCTTTTCGCTTAATCATTCCGCAAAAGAGAAATATAAAAGATTTTAATATCGAAAAAGCAATTCAATTTTTCTTAGATACCATTTATCATCCATGTATCGATGAAAATGGTTTTGTAAAATTCGAAGAAGAAAGAAATTATTTAAGAAAGAGAATGGAACATATCCGTAAATCAAAAATTGATTCTACAATCGAAGAAGTCTTTGAAATATTAGACGAAGATGGTAGTTTAATCGCTTCTTTATATCATCATCAAGATCAATTAGAATCATTAAAAAATCAAGATGTATACCATTATTATCAAAAGATGGTAAATACCTCTCGACCATTTATTTTCTTATATGGAAATGAAGAATTGTTAGAAGCATCTAACCTGTTAGAAAAATTTTATAAAGATTTTACACCAGCTCAAATTCCTTTCAAGAAAGTAAATCATTTCTTAACATTACATCCATCTGTAAAAACAGTGGAAAAAGAAAAACCATATCGTGAGTCTATCTTATGTATGGCATATAAAGTGAGAGATATGAAAGAAGAGGATCGTATTCTTTTAATGATGTTAGCCAATATCATAGATTCTAATGTATCACGTATTTTAAATGAAAAGTTAAGAAATCAAGAAAAGCTAGTTTATTGGGCAACAGCTAGTTCTTATTCAAAATATGGATTTCTAGGAATCGGTTGTGGAATATATAAAGATAATTTACAAATTACTATCAATAAGACAGAAGAAATGTTCAAGGAATTAAATGATTATGAGACAATTGCCAAAGCATTAGCATTATTAAAAGAACGCGATGATTGTGAATTACTTCGTATTTTAGATCATGTTTATGATGAATATGATCAGTATGTAACCAAATATTTTGGTGTAGAAGAAACAAATACTGAATTGATGAAACGCTTTCAACAAATCACACCAGATCAAGTACTCGCATTCTTACCTCGATTAAAGCTAGATCTGATTTATTTTGCAAAGGGGGTAGAAGATGCAGACTAATATTAAATCTTATCAATTAGAAAATGGACTAACTGTTTATTTCTATCCTGATTGCACAAAACATTCTGTTATCGTAAATTTAATTGTTGATTTTGGTGGAAAAGATACAGATGTTATGATAGATGGAAATTATTATCATCTTAAAGACGGAATGGCTCATCTATTGGAACATTATACCATTGAACAAAATCAATATGGTAATCTGATATCCTTGTTAACTAAGAAATTTATGCATACCAATGGTATTACAAATCGTTTATATACGAGTTATTATTTTGATGCGGTAAAATATATCGATGAAGGATTAGAAATTCTAATTAAAGGAATTCATCAACCAATTTTCTCAGAACAAAATCTAGAAATTACAAAACATGCAATTCGTGAAGAAATTAGAGGAACTCAAGATTCTATTGGTCGTAGACTGAGTACTTTGGAAACAGATCAATTATTTCACAATCGTTCTTATCGTAGTACCATTGGTACAATTTCTGATATTGATAGTATGACAATTGAAGATGTAGAAAAAGTATACCGTGCTTTTTATCAACCATCCAATGAAATCATAGTAGTTGCTGGAAACTTCAAAGAAAAGGAAATGTTAGAAAAAATTACTGCCCTATATCATGAACTTTCATTTGAATCACATACTATCAAAAGAGTATTAACCGAAGAACCGCCTACTGTCAGAAATAAAAAAGCAGTTCTTAATTTTCCAACAGCAAGACCAATCTTTGAACTATCTTTTAAAATTCCAATTGGTCATTTAACAGGAGAACAAAAACTGAAGTTAGATTGGTATATGTCAATTTTCTTTGAAATGAATTTTAGTATTTTATCGCCAATTGTAAAAAAATTAAAAGATAAAAAAGTAATCGATAAAAATTTAGTTCTATCATCCAATTTCTTTGATGATTATCTTATTGTAAAAATAGGTTCTTATACAAATAAAAAAGAAGAATTGGAAAAAGAAATTTTTGAAACATTAAAACATCCACGATTAGATGAGGACGTATATGAATTATCAATTCGAGAAAAGAAATTAAAAGTATCACTACGACCAGAGAAATTAAGCGAAGTTATAGACCCATTTATAGATAATTTAATGTATTTTGATTATCCTCATTTAGATAGTGTTGCTTATTTAGATACTTTTTCTATTCAAGAATATCAAGAAATGATTAGTAAACTCGATTTTTCAAATTTCGTTAAAACCGAAGTAATCGATAAAGATATAGATAGAGAACAAGAAGAACAACAAGAATTTGTTGCCAATTGATACCTTTTTAGGTATCTTTTTTGTTATAATAAATTAGGAGGTGCGTATGGAAGTTGTAAAAGAAAAAAGTGATATTTCAAAATTAGTAGATAATCAGATTTATGGTGATATTGAATTAAGGAATGCTCAAATTGAATGGAAAGGAACCGGTAATGTTTTATACTGTGTTGGTAAAATTCAATTAGAAAATTGTAAAATCCGTTTTACAGGCAATCATTCATTAATTTATTTTGATGAGAATTTATATCCATTTTCAATTAACATTCGAGTTGGAAATGATTCTGTATTTTATTTAGGAAAAGGTTGTTTTTTAAACAAGACTTCTCATATGTATGCTACAGAAAGAAAAAATATATTGATAGGAAATCAATGTTTACTTTCCTTTGATTGTTATTTTAGAACAGCAGATCCGCATTTAATTTATGATGTGAAAACCAAAAAGAGATTGAACTACAGTAAAAGTATTTTAATTGGAGATCATGTATGGATTGGTCAAAATGCATTACTTTTAAAAAATACAGTAATTGGTTCGGGAGCTATTATTGGTGGTCATTCCGTTGTGAGTGGGAAAAAGATTTCATCTAACACGATATATGCTGGAAATCCGGCAAAAAAAATCAAAAACGGTGTTTTTTATAAAAGCCCTATGTCAACACATGATTTTGATTTAGAACAAGAAAAAAATAGTGAAGTGTTTGATAGTGATGATTATTGTTATGAACAAGATGAACATACCATTGATTTAGAACAAATTGATAAACAATTACAAAAGTTTCATACGGTTTCTCAAAAAATAGAATATATTCAAAAAGAATTAACAAATTATCAATATAAAAATCGTTTTTTTATAGAATAACACATCTATTGTGTTTTTCTTTTTTCTCATGACAAATTCCTTATACAAATTTATTTATTTCTCATATGATAAATTAGATAAGGGGGATTGAAATGTTTAGAAATCAATGCTGTGGACGAAATCAAATGATGGGCATGGGGCAACCAATGATGCCTATGGGAGGTAATCAATGTGGATGTCCAATTGTAGAACCAACTATTACAAAATGTGTAGAAAAAGAATTCTGTCACGAAGTACCACACGTATGTCCAATTCATACACACGTCATTAATCGTCATATTTACAGACATACTTATTCACCACAATTTACTTGTTCAGAAGAAAATCAAGTAGTGAATTTAGATTGTGGAAAATGTAGTCAATTTATGTAAAAGGAGTTTTCTCCTTTTTTATTGTCTTACAATGTGAATTTTATTGACAATAGTATAAACAATGTATATACTGTAAATAAAGGAGCTGATGATATGGAAACAAGAATTTGTAAGTGGGGAAATTCGGATGGAATTAGAATTCCTAGTAGCATTTTAAAAGCGTTAAACATTAAAACAAATGACATTTTAAATATTGAACAACAAGACGATAAAATCATTATTACTGTTCCAAAGAAAAAGAAAATATCACTGAAAGATAGATTTGCAACCTATCAAGGAGAAAACTTAGCCAAAGATTTTTCCTGGGATGAAAATATTGGAAAGGAAATATGGTAATGAGATATATTCCTAAGCAAGGCGATGTTGTTTTTGTAGATTTAAATCCAATTAAGGGACATGAACAATCGGGGTTTAGAACTGCAGTGGTTATTAGTAATAATGTATTTAATGAGAATACAAAAATGGTTATAGTTTGTCCCATTACATCCAATTGTAAAGTGTTTCCGACTCATTATTGTTTAGAAGATACAAAATCTATACAAGGCTCAGTTTTATGTGAACATGTGAGAAGTATAGATTATGAAATGAGAAATATGAAGTTTGTAGAAAGACTAAGTGATAATGATTTAATCAGTGTCATGGCATTATTGAATGCTTGTATAGAAGAATAAGCATATTCAATATATAGTCTTATGAAAAAAGAAAAGACAAAAAAAGGAGGTGTAGTCGAGTTTTTTCACTCGACGTATTATGAATCAATATATTTGTACGAATCGTAGTTTATCCTATCAAGAACATGTTCAATCTATTTTAGAAGAGAAAGAGAAACAAATCAAAGATTTTTTTCAGATTCCTGAAGAGAGAAGTTTTTCTTTTCAAATTTATATTTATGATACCATTGAAGATTTAGTGAATGGATTACATCAGAGAGGATTTTCTAATTTTCCTAGTTATATGTGTGCATGTCAAAAAGATGAAGATAATTCATTAAACTTTTTTGAACCAAAAGATTATCCGAATGAACAGGAATGGGGTAAGAAAGAATATGACAAAGTAATCTTTCATGAAGAGATACATGCAATTCAATATGCAATATATGGAACACAACCTGAATGGTTAACAGAAGGGATTGCCGTATATCTTGATGGAACTTATCAAAAAGGCATTAAATATTTATTAGAAAATTATATTGATTTGGAGCATCTTCCAAGTATGTATGAATTAGAATATGAATTTGGAATGCACGAATATGATAGTTATGATTATGCCTATCTTATGGTTTGTTATCTAATAGAGAAGATGGGAAAAGATAAATTTTTAATCGCCATAAAATCAAAAGAAAATATAGATTTATTGAGTGAAGACTTAGTATTAAAATCGGTAAATTATTTTTGTAATAAATATCATTGCAATATAGAATCAGATCATTTAATTGAGTCTACTTATAATTCTAATAACTCACTTGTTTAGAAGAAAAGCAAGTAGTGAATTTAGATAAATATTGTAACTTTAACTATTGCAAATTCATGGAAATATTGCAATAATATAACAAAGAGGTGTGATATGAGTATTTTGACGAGTGCTAGCAGTTCATCCGTTTATAGGGGATATGAATATAATAAACTAAAAAGAGTGGAAAAAGTTCAACAATTAAATGATTATGAATATGAGGGATATGTACAAGGAAGTTTAAAGACTCCTTATTATGTAAAAATTAATATAAAGCACCCCCGCAAGTCTTATTGTGATTGTCCTCATGCGAATGGAAATATTGTTTGTAAACATATGACCGCTTTATATTTTTCATTATTTCCAGAAGAAGTAGAAGATTATGAATGCTGGCTTAATAATGATTACGAAGAAGAAGATGAAGATGACTATTATGATTATTACGATGATGAATATGAGGATGAAGAGTATGAAAAGTTTGAAAAGCCCATATTCTTTGATAAAGTTTTAGAAGAATATGTTGATGATTTAAGCAAAGATGAAATGAGAGATATTCTATTGACGGAATTGCATCACGATGAAGAGCGAACATACAACCTTTATTTAAAAAAGAATTATCAGAAATATTTAGGAAAAAATCAAAGTGAGTTTTCTTTCTTAAATAAAATAAATACAAAATTGAATGAACGAACAGAATATTATGATTATAACTATCAAGATTATAATCGTGAAATCCTAAGTACTTATGAAAAAAGAAAAATTGCTGAATTATATAAAAATCCAGCATTACAGTTACAACTTGATCAAATACTTGTAAATGAAAAATTAGCTGTTTATTCTGATTACCAATGGTTTGTGAAACGTTATAAAACTAGTAAAACGAAGGAAGAAATTAATAAATTTAGCAATTTATTAGAACAATATTTAAATAGTTTAAAACATTATAGTATTAAAAATAATACGCCAAAAGCAAATGTTTTGATTGCAATATATTTATTAAACGATTTTACAATAGATGAAAGTGCACAGTCTATATTAAAAAATGCAAAGTATTCAGAATATGTTGATTATGTGGTTGAAAAAAGTGATGATGTGTTGTTATTATATGAAGTATTTATGAAATTAATCCAAAAAAATCATTTTATCAATAAAGAATATATCCCTACTGTATTACGTAGTTTCATAAGATTCATTGATATCAGTGATGATTCTGATATCTATATTAATTATTTCTTATATTGCTTTTTATGTTGGGGAGATTCTAATTATTTAGATTTATTAAGCCATTGTATTCAGAAAGATCAAATACTTCATATGGTTGAAAGTAAAACAAAAAATATATTTTTATTAGCAAAACTTTATCGTTATTGTGGAAAAGTAGATAAGTTATGGAATTTATTAATAAATAGTCATTATCAGTATTTGTTGTCAGAAAATATAGATGTATTAAGGGATAAATATAATGAACAATTATATAATCATTTTATAAACGAATTTTATGCAATTTTAAAAGAAGGTAAAAAAAGAGAAGTTTATCATAAAGCAAGTGTAAATATAGTGGCAATTTCAAAGTTAAATAATGGATTTGAGTATGTACAAAAAATTATTGCAGATTTAAAAAAATCGTCTTATCAAAAATGTTCTGCATTATTCGATGAAATAAATGATGCTCTAACAAGAAGTAATAATATGGTGTAAGTGATATTTTGTTATTTTTATATCAAGAGGTGTAAGTATGAAGCATAATATGAGATTAAATCATGATCCATTTGTTTTAATTGAAGAGGGAAGTAAAACAATTGAGTTAAGATTAAATGATGAGAAAAGAAGTAAAATAAAAGTAGGCGATACGATTGTATTTGAAGATAGAACAACAGGAAAAGAATTAAATGTTAAAGTCATTGCGTTACATCCATATGATAGTTTTGAAACTTTATATCAACACTTTACTCCAATTGCGATGGGTTATCGTGAAGGAGAAGTAGTAGACCCAAAAGATATGGAAGCATATTATTCTAAAGAAGAACAAGATAAATATGGAGTATTAGGAATCGAAGTTCAAGTGATACAATAAAAGACCAATTACTTTTGAATTGGTCCTTTTTTGTATTCATCTTCCCATAACTTTTTTTGTTCCTCTAAGGAAAGTGGTAATGCATAACAAGCTGTAATTCTCTGTTCTAATTTTAACATGTTACTATTTCCCTTGGAATAAGTTGTAATAAGAGGAATGTTTAAATTCTTCTTTATTTGATTTAAGTAATTTTTCCCTAGATTAGAAAAACCTAATACACGAATATACTCTGGTTCTTTCATCATTTTTGCTTCTTCTTTTGTAAAATTACATAGAATATGTGTTAACATTCTTTGAATACGATTATAAGTATATCGTTTTGTTTTTAGTAATTGTATGAGTTCTTGATAATTATTTGCTTTCACAATTGCCTTTTTGATTCTTGTATTCATTCCTTCATCTACGGTTTGGAAAGTTTCTAAATGATCATAGTGTGTCATAATTTGATATTTTAGATAAGGAAAGTATTGTTCATTGGTAAGAATTGGTGTTTTAACTTTTACTTTACTAGGAACATATTGTGTAATATCTTGATTCTCTAATAATAACTTACGAATGCTTTCAGCACTTGTGATATGATTATCCGATAGATTGTGATAGTCATTGGTTCTTTGAATAGAAATTGGTGTTATGTTTGCTTGTTGTCTTTTTATCTCACGAATATAAGAAAGAGCTAAGGTATCGTTTGGTAAACGGATTTCTTTTCCAGTAATTGTTTTTAAAGCATTAGAAAGAGCAGTTGGATAGTTTTTTCCAGAAGCCATTTCTTGTTTTACAAGTTGTTGATACTCTGGATGTTTTAATTGAATGTCTGCAAAATTGAAAAACATTTCTAAATCATTACTCTCACTTCCAAATATAATCTTATCTACTTGTAATTCTTTTAATAAGGTAATAGCTCCATATGCAAAGTAATCGGCACTCTGTGTTGCAAAAGGGAAAGGAAGTTCTACTACCATGTCAGCGTGATAATCGAGAGCAATTTCTGTCTTCTGCCATTTGTTTAAAATACTCACTTCACCACGTTCTAGAAAATTTCCTCCTAATATAATAATCAGGGATTCATTTGGAAACATTTCTTTTGCTTTTTGTAATAAATATAAATGTCCATTGTGGAAAGGATTGAATTCTGCAACAATACCAACTGCCATAAAATCACCTCGCCAATACTATAACATGAAAAGAATGATTTGTCATTTTTCTAATTTTTTGTTATAATCGAAAGTCCAAAGGAGGGGAAGAAGCGTGAATGAAATTATAAAACAATATCAAAAGATAGAGCAAGAAGAAAAATCGCAGATGAATTCTAACGACCAATATTGTCAATATTTATATGTCCAATATTATGGACAGCTTTTAGAACAACTTTCTCAAATCTCATTTTTAGAAGATATATCATGGCAAGCTGATATGGCAGTGAATCAAACGTTATTAGGAACTTCATATCCACTTTATTTCTTTCACCATATGATGCATGTTAATGATTATCAACAAGATGCGAAAAGATTATTACAACAAGCGGGAATAAAAGAGTTACATGCTGAATCTTCAGGTATATATTTTCAATATCAAAATCAAAATTATCACATCACAAATTTATTTTCTACTTTCCTCTCTGAACCGTTAAAAGAAAAATTATATGCAGACATTCATATGAAACCGAGAAATTGTCATCAACTAGCAGTAGATATTGCACGAGAAATAAAAGGGGAAGTATATACTGGATATTTACAATTTCCAACGATGAAGATGTTTCATTCTTGGTGTGTCAAAGATGGTTTGGTATATGATACGATGTATGATTTCGCATTAACTGAAGAATTGTATGAAACAATTTTTGAACCTGTTGATGTGATTGCCATCTCTTATGATCAAATTTTGAACGATGAAATAGAAGTCGAAGATATCACAATTCCATATCCGGTTTATCTATATTGTGACTATAAAAACACAATTGGACAAAAGTGATTTGCAATTTCTATATCTTTTTAGTATAATGTAATGCGTGGGTGGTAAAGTATGAATATTGATTTTACAAAATTGAAAAGTCATATTGTATCTGAAATAGAATTTGATCAAGAAATTCAGATTCCTGATACATTGTTAAAACAATCTGATTTATTAGATTTAAAACAAGTACATGTAACAGGAAGATTATATTTAGATGCAATGGATGAATTCGCATTAACTATGAAGATAAGTGGAACGATGGTACTACCATGTGCTATTACATTAAAGCCAGTTGATGTTCCGTTTGAAACATCTGTTGATGATTCTTTAGAAAATTTATGCGAAGAAATGGATGAAACATTAAAAAAATCAGAAAATAGTATTGATATTTTACCAATTATATGGGAAAATATATTGATAGAAATTCCCATGAAAGTTGTAAGTGAAGGCGCAGAGGAATTATCACTTCATGGTGATGGCTGGGAACTTATAACAGAGGAGAAACCAAAACAAGAGATCAATCCTGAATTGGAAAAATTGAAAGATTTGCTATAAGAAAGAGGTGAATTTAGATGAAATTAGAAATTCAATTATTTGCAGTACCATTTAGAAAAACAAGTAAAACAAGAAAAAGAATGCGTCGTACGCATTATAAAATTTCTGCAAATGAAATGACAACATGTCCAAAATGTGGCGCTACAATTAAACCTCATAGAGTTTGTAAAAATTGTGGAACTTATAAAGGAAAAGAAGTTGTATCAATGAATAAAGAAGAAGCTTAGTCTTCTTTTTTTGTTTGAAGAAATAAAAAAGGATGAAAGAGATAAGAAAATATGATACAATAAACACAGAAAGTAAATAAAATAACTCTCCCGAAAAAGTACAGAGTTAAGTTCACATACAAAAGAAAACGGGAAGTTAGATAAATATTTTACAAGTAGAAGACTCGTGAGGTGTAGTAAATGATAAGAGTTCCTGTTAGCCAAAAGTTACCATGGGGGGGGGGATTTAGATAATAAACTATACCCCTTAATTGAAGATAAAATAAAGAAAGTTGTTTTCGTCGTGGAAGCAACTTTTTCTCGTGTTCATTTCTTAGATCCTCCTATCGATTTTATAACAACTAGAAAGGGAGAGGAATGGAGATGAGAAGAGCTATGAAGAAGAAGAAACAATATTTATTAATAGGATTAGTTGTAATCTGTGTATTCTTAATGTTGGGATTAGGATATGCACTTCTATCACAAAATCTAGAAATTCAAGGAACTGGTACCATTACCAGTGATTGGAATATTTTGATTACAGATATTGTAACCAAAGATAAATCAAATACAGCTAG
>ULTH01010535.1_pt1 | contig 11991 bp, 7 predicted proteins | sample 1957421 | NCBI WGS metagenome assembly ULTH01 (sample SAMEA4835729, study PRJEB28245) | human gut metagenome | biome: gut microbiome; material: fecal sample | place: Denmark | collected 2008 | reverse complement strand
TTTCAAAGTACTCTTATGATTTTTTAGTGGACACTAATGAATAGTGATATATTCTGGAGAAACCTCGACTCCTGCTGCAAGCACACCCGGCAACTCGACGAGCAAGCGCTTGGTCTTTGAGCCACGCACGGTCAGTAATTTCCCTTCATAACCGTCAAGTTTTCCTCCGATAATACGTATGTTCTTGTTATACATTTCCGGCGCCAGCTCCTCCGGCAGATAATATTTTACCGATTCCGATGAATTGACAGCATGGATGAACCGGTCCATGTCGGACTCCCTGACAGTCATTGGTTCACGCCACGTCCCACGCAGGAACCTATATTGCAGTGTCTCTGTTTTCGCTACTATTGGGTCGAGATCCACACGGTTGGAACGGACAAAGAGTAAATCCGGTATAACGGGTATTTCTTCTCTGATTCTTTCGCCCCTCCTTGTGGCAACATGCCATTTCATAGGAGTGAAAATCTCGAATTTCAGATGCTGCAGCATCATGTAAGCGCGGTTCCTCGCGTTGATCCTTTTTAGGTCTCGCATAACAAACCAACGATTTACTTCATCTTGTTGTCCCATCGACCTGATTTTCAGCCGGGAGTATATCCATCAATCCTGCATGAGCAGTCATAATGCTGACTATCATGCAGTTATGTACAGTATTCCCAAAAGTTCGGGCCTTTCGTCCCACTACTGTTTTACACTTCATTTACCAATAATCCGCCTTTCGAAAGGCGAGGAAAAGGCAATGCCGGTTCCATATATTTCGATATTTCTCTTGCTAAGAGAAATAGTCGGGAGTTAATTATTTGATAATTAACATGAACGGAATAGATTACAGAATACCGGAAGCTATATCGCGCATAACATTTGTTATATCATCTCTTATAGATATTCCCGGATTTTCGTCGATTTTGGGTCGTTTCTGTAAAAAAAGTCCTGTTTCTGTCGATTTATCAAATAAAATGAGTATCTTTGCGCCTACTATAATTCTCTTAGCAAGAGAATTAAGGATTTGCAGAACAAATCCTCGTCAGGAATTTCAGTCCATTGACATCTGTCCTGTCACCACCTTTCCATTTATCTTTTAAACTTTGTCGTGGAGTGTCGGAGTAAACACCTCTGCATCGCTTTCAAGTTTACATTTCAAAATAGAAAAGTGATAATTCTCTCTTTAAGAGAAATCCAATAGACAATAGCCGTTGACAACCAAATAATTAGAGATCTTTATGCATAACAAGGCCGTCTATTTGCAAAACTAATTGCGTCCACCCTCTCAATATTCTTATTCTTTTAAAGCGTATTTTTAATTTTTTCGTGCCTTTGCATTTGAAATTTAAAGAGAGAGTTATGGATCTACATAATATTTCAACGAGCTTATCTGCCTCAGCCACACCTTGCGGATTTAGCCCCCGGTTCAAGTATAATGCCGCTTTACAGACTAAATGTTTACATAGCATTCTTTGTCTGTATAACGGCAGTCGGTTGAAGCGCTTATCTCGTCAAAGTACGCTCAAGACGATGGAATTGGCTTTATCAACTGAGGACGTGTCGAGCGACGCCAGATAGATACGCGTGGTACTTTCAGAGTCGTGGCCCATTGCCTCGCTGATGGTTGATACCGGTATATTCTTGCTTTTGGCGATGCTCGCCCATGAATGGCGTGCCACATAGCTCGTCAATGGAATCTCCAGTCCGAGCTGTTCTCCAATCTTTCTCAGTTTGTCGTTTACAAGATGCGCGCTGTTCCGGTACTGAGTCTGGCAGTCTGTACCGTTCGCTTTGAGAATCGGCAGAAGATACGGACTGCTGCCGGTCTCATATTTGTCAATGATTTCCTGCATGGGCTTCTCCCATTTGATAAACAGCTGCTGGTTGGTTTTCTTACGGCGGTAGCTCAGTATCCCCCGCTGCAGATCCTTCTTCTTCAGGAAAACCATGTCGATGAATGACATACCACGGGTATAGAACGAGAACACGAACAGGTCGCGGGCAAAATCAAGCTGCGGCGACAGGCTAAGGTCGAGATCCTTGATTTCCTTGATTGTTTTGGCAGAAAGAGCACGTTTCACCGTCTTGTCTATCCCGGTATACACATGTCTGAACGGGAATCTCTGCACGGTGATATCTTTCTCGACAGCCCTGTTGTAGATGGCTCGGAGGTTGCGCATATAGAACGAGATGGTGTTCTTGCAGACACCGCTCTCTTTCAGCCAGTGCTCGTATTCCAGCATGAGACCGGAATCCATGTTGTCAATCGGTACATCATCCTTACCCCTGAACCGCTTGAAACTGTTTATGGCCGTAGTGTATTTGGCGGCGGTCTGGTTTTTGCCTATCTGCGTCAGACGGCTTATAAGATCTATGGCAAACGAGATGAAGCATCCGTCATCGTCAAGTGCGTTGTATAGTTCGACAACCTTATTCGTATTATATGGAATTCCCGTCTTCTCAAGACGGGATATTATTCCAGACAGCCGTGAGATATTTGCAGTCAGCACCTCGCGTAACGATGACAGAAATCTGTTTCGACCGGTATCACAATCGGTCGGTATGACGATTTTTGACTCTGTGGCGTTCCATTCGTATGGAAACAGCTTGTAGCCGGTATAAATTTGCCGGGTCACACGGTTATGTATGACCTGATAGAAGAGCGTCCCTGCATTCTCCGGATGTGATGCTGCCCTGAATTTGATTTTTACTGTAGCCATATATTATTATAATTATTGGTTTATCTGCCGTTTAGTTTAATTGCCTTGGTGTGTCTGCTGAGGTTAGTGAGGGGGAAAATTGGGGTTAAAAAAGGTTAAAACGATATTGGGGGCCGTGGCTATTTTTCTTGTTGGTTTTGTTATAAATGAAACGTTTCAAAATGCTATGAGAGAAAAATCATCACTTAATCTGCTCCGCTGGCTCGGTGTGATAGGTCTTGTGCTTTGGGCGGCTTGTCCGCGGGCATGGGGTAAAGATGCCCGCTATCTGGAGCATACGCTTCCCGCTTCGTGGCAGACCACCGACAGCGGGGCCTTCCTTACCGATGCCGACAATGCCCGCTGGTGGAGCGGATTCGGCGATCCTTTGCTCGACAGCCTTATCGCCCTGGGCCGCAGCGGTAACTACGATGTGGCCACGGCCATGAAACGCATCGAGGTGGCACGTCATCAGGTCGGCGAGGCCCGGAGCGCATACTTCCCGCAATTCGGACTGACAGCCGGATGGAGCCGTGAGCGAATATCGGGTGCGACAACTTCCGAGGCTGTGCCCGCAACGGTATCGTCGGCATTCGACGGCGCCGTCAACATGAGTTGGGAAATCGATGTGTTCGGCAAAATAACGGCACAGGTGCGTCAGGCCAAAGTTCAGGTAAAAGTATCGGCCGCCGAGGCTGCCGGCGTCGAGCTGAGCATCGATGCGGAGATTGCCTCGACATATATCGGACTTCTTGTGGAGCGAGGCCAGCTCGCCGTGGCCCGTGAGCACTCCCAGAGCCAGTTGCGCATCCTCGATATGACTAAAACACGCCATGAGACAGGCCTCGCATCCAAGCTCGATGTGGCCCAGGCTTCGACCCTCTATTATTCTACAATCGCACAAATACCGCTGTTGGAAGCATCGATCGATGCTTCCGTCAATGCTTTGGCCGTGCTTCTGGGCGTCACCCGCGAGGAGTTGCCCGCAGGAGTATCGTCGGCCGCCACTCTTCCGGCCGCACTGCCTCCGGTGGGTGTCGGCGCGCCCGGCGATCTGCTGCGGCGCCGTCCCGATGTGGTGCAGGCCGAACGCGGCATCGAATCTGCCGCTGCCGCGCTGGGTATAGCCCGCAAGGAGTATCTGCCGTCTCTCTCTGTCTCGGCATCGGCCGGCACGCAGGCTCACAGTGTCGGCGATCTTTTCTCGCGCCGCAGTTTTACATATACCATCGCTCCGACACTGTCATGGACCATCTTCGACGGTCTGGCGCGGCGCTATAAGGCCGCCGAGGCCAAAGAGCAGATGGAAATACAGATCGACAATTACAATCTGACGGTTCTAACCGCCGTCGAGGAAGTGCGCGATGCCGCGCGACGCTACACCTGCACGCTCGAATATATCGATACCGTGGGCAAGGTCGTGGACAGCTCTGCCGAGGAAGTGAAACTGTCGGTCGATCTGTATAAAGAAGGCCTCACGGCATTTTCCAACGTTGTCGACGCCATGCTCAACTATCTGAGCTACCAGAATACACTGGTGTCGGCACGCGGTCAGGCTATAGATTCATTAATAACCCTTTATAAAGCACTCGGCGGCGGCTGGTCGGCCGATATACAAAGCCAATATGAATAAATCTGTTTTTTATCTGTTAATGCCGTTTGTTCCCGCGCTGATACAGTCGTGTCATAAAAGCGAGAGCAAGGCTCCGGCCGAAGCGCCCGAGATTGATGTTGCCGTAGTAAAAACCGACTCTGTGGTGCTCCATAATACATATCCCGGTACGCTTGTTGCCAAAAGAGAAGTCGACCTTGTGGCTCGTGTCAACGGCTATCTCCTCACTCAGAACTACAATCCGGGCGATTTCGTCAAAGAGGGTACCGTGCTCTTCACCATCGAAGACCGCAACTATCGCGATGCCGTGGCTCAGGCTGAGGCGGCACTCAGCACCGCCAAAGCGACCTACAACTATTCTTCGAGCCGCTACGAGGCCATGAAGCGTGCCCTTGAAAGCGATGCCGTGAGCAAGATGGAGGTCGAGCAGGCCAAGAGCGCCACCGAAGAGGCGGCAGCTTCTATCAAAACCGCCGAGGCCGCTCTCCAGACAGCCCGCACTCAGCTGTCGTACTGCACGGTCCGCGCGCCTTTCGACGGTCACGTTACTCTTGCCGCACACGATGTGGGTTCGTTTGTCGGTGGCGAAGGATCGCCGGTGGCGCTTGCAAAGATATATCACGACAAGACAATGTATGTCGACTTCTCCATCGAAGATGCCGACGCTCTGGCAAATATCAAGGCCCGTGTCGCCGAAAATCCGGCCTTGTTCGACAGTATCAAGGTGGTGTTCAGCGAGCCTCTGAAGCATGAGTACACAGCCAAGCTGGACTATATGGCCCCGCGTATCGACACCTCGACAGGAACCATGAAACTTCAGGGCCGAATCGACAACCCCTACAACGAACTGCGCAGCGGCATGTATGCCACCGTATATCTGCCTTCCGGCACCGATGCCCGGGCACTCCTGGTGAATGGAGCCGCCATAGCCACCGATCAGCTCGGCGACTACATCTATGTGGTGAACGATTCGAACAAAGTGGTATACACACCCGTGAAGACCGGCGAGACAGTCGCCGACACTCTCCGCATCGTCACTTCGGGCATAAAGGCCGGCGACAGATATGTCACCAAGGCCCTCCTGAAAGTGCGCGAGGGCATGACAGTGCGTCCGAAAATTAATAATTGAGAATTAATAATTGAACGATTATTAGTCTCTGCAAAAAATAATTCCACATCTTTAATTCTTAATTATTAATTGACAAGATGTTCAGTAAGTTTTTTATCGACCGGCCGATATTTGCCACCGTAATAGCGGTGCTTATGGTGCTTGCAGGGCTTCTGACCGTGAAGTCGCTGCCGGTGGCACAGTATCCCGACATCACCCCTCCGACAGTCTTTGTCAGCGCCTCCTACCCCGGTGCCGACGCAAAAACAATATCAGAGACCATCGGTGTGCCTATCGAGCAGCAGGTCAACGGCGTGGAAGGCATGATGTATATGAGCTCGTCGAGTTCCGACGGCAATTATTCACTCGAGATAACCTTCGAGAACGGCACCGACCTCGATATGGCTACCGTCAAGGTGCAGAATCGTGTGTCGCTTGCCGAGCCGCAGCTCCCGTCGGCGGTCAAGCAGCAGGGCGTGTCGGTGATGTCGCGCTCGTCCAATATCATTCTCTTTGTGGCTCTGGAGACCGACCGCCCCGAAACCTACGACGGCCTCTATCTTACCAACTATGCCCAGCTCAACATTGTCGACGCTCTCTCCCGTATCGACGGAGTAGGGCAGGTGGAGGCTTTCGGCTCGGGCGAATACAGTATGCGCGTGTGGCTCGACCCCGAGAAGATGCGTGTGCGCGGTATATCGTCGAGCGATGTCATGGAGGCTATCACAAGCCAGAACATGGAAGTGTCGGCAGGTTCGGTCGGTGCGCCGCCCGATGCCTCGGGCCAGCAGTTTGAGTTCACTCTTACGGCGCAGGGGTGTCTGGCGAGTGCCTCGGAGTTCGGCAACATCGTGGTCCGTGCCAACCCCGACGGCTCTATGCTGCGTCTGCGCGACATCGGCACCGTCGAACTCGGCAGCAACTCCTATTCCATGATTTCGCATGTGTCGGGCGAAAGTGCCGGCCTCATCGGCGTATATCAGCTCCCGGGCTCGAACGCTCTCGCGGTGGCAAATGCCGTCGAGGACAAACTCGACGAACTCCAGCAGTATTTCCCCGAACATGTGAATTACCGCATTATTCTTAATACCACCGATTTCGTCACCGCATCCATCGACGAGGTGATAGTCACCTTCATCGAGACCACTCTCATCGTCATGCTGGTGATAATGCTTTTCCTGCAGAACTGGCGTGCGGTTGTTATCCCCATGCTTACCGTGCCGGTATCGCTCATCGCCACTTTTGCAGTGATGAAACTTATGGGTTTCACACTCAATACACTAACCCTTTTCGGTCTGGTGCTTGCCATCGCCATTGTGGTCGACGATGCCATAGTTGTGGTCGAGGACTGTTCGCGAATCCTCGACCAGGGGAAGCTCACGCCACGGCAGGCCGCCCGGCAGGCCATGGACGAGCTTCAGGGTCCTGTGGTCGGCGAGGTCCTCGTGCTTCTGTCGGTATTCATCCCTACGGCATTCATATCGGGTATCACCGGTCAGCTCTACAAGCAGTTCGCACTTACCATAGCGGTGTCGACGGCGTTCTCGGGTTTCAATGCCCTCACGTTCACACCGGCCATGTGCGCGCTTTTCCTCAAGCCCAATACCGGTAAACCGAAATTCATAGTATTCCGCTGGTTCAATGCCGCATACGACAAGGTCCGCGGCGGCTATACCGGTCTTGTAGGCCATATGCTGCGCCGGCCTGTCCTCGCCCTGATAGTGTTCATAGCTATCTGTGGCGCCGCATTCTGGGGATTCCTCCGCTGGCCGACAAGCTACGTACCCGAAGAAGATATGGGCTATTTCATGACTTCCGTGCAGCTGCCTACCGGTGCTTCGCTCAACCGCACCGACAGTATCATGAACTCGCTTAGCGCCGAACTCAAACAACTGCCGCAGGTGAAGGACGTGATATCCGTCGCCGGACAGTCGTTCCTTGCCGGAGGCGCGTCGAGCAATCTCGGCTCCATGTTCGTGGTGCTCAAGCCATGGAAAGACCGCAAGGGCAAGGAAAACAGCGTGGAGGCTGTCATGGCGCGTGCCGAGGAAATTGGGGCTGCTTGTCAGGAAGCAATCGTATTCTCTGTCAATCCGCCGGCAATACCCGGCCTGGGTATGTCGGGTGGCCTTCAGATGCAGATTCTCGATATCAATAATCTCGGACCTAAGGAACTTGCGCAGGTTGTCGGCGAGATCCAGCAGGCTGTTGCTGACTATCCTGAAATAGAGAAAGTGACCACCCTGTATCAGGGCGAAGTGCCACAGTATTCCGTGAAAATCGACCGCGACAGGGTGAAGATGCACGGTCTTACACTCGAAAGTGTATACTCGGCCTTGTCGTCGTTTATGGGTACCGATTATGTAAACGATTTCGTGAAGTTAGGCCGCACCTACGAGGTCCTTGTCAGCGGCCGCGAGGAAGCCCGCAACCATGCGAAGGACGTGCTGTCGCTAAGTGTGCGCAATTCGCTCGGCGACATGGTGCCATTCGGTGCTTTCGCCACCGTGGAGCCTGTCATGGGTCAGGCTATGGTCAGCCGCTACAACATGTATACCACAGCCTCGGTGACGGCTTCGGTAGCCCCGCACGTAAGCTCGTCGCAGGGCATCCGCGCAATGGAGGAAATAATGAGCGACCGCATAGGTCCGTCGTTCTCTTATGCATGGACCGGCGAGGCCCTGCAGGAAACCGAATCGGGCACTACCATCAGCACGACTCTTATTTTCGCTATTATCATCACCATTCTGGTGCTTGCGGCCCAGTATGAATCGTGGACCGACCCTGTGGCCGTTGTCATAACCACACCGACGGCAATTCTTGGCGCGGTACTCGGATGTATGTTCATGCGCGAAAGCATAAGCATCTACACCCAGATCGGCATAATACTGCTGTTGGGCATGGCGGCGAAAAATGCCATTCTTATCGTGGAGTATGCCATGGACTTCCGGAAGCAGGGCCAGCCCATACGCAAGGCTGCTCTCGATGCCGGCGATATCCGCCTAAGGCCTATTCTTATGACGGCGCTGGCCTTCGTATTCGGTGTGATGCCTATGATGTTCGCCACCGGCGCCGGTGCGGCAAGCCGTATTTCGCTGGGTTGCGCAGTGGTCGTGGGTATGGCCGTGAACGCCGTCCTCGGTACTCTCTTTGTGCCAAACTTCTGGGAACTGCTCCAGAATTTCCAGGAAAAATATCTCTCGAAAGTATTCGGCTCTACGCCGGACGACACTCCGCCCGCACCTCCCTCGAATACCGGTAACGGAGATCAGCAGATCTGAAATCTCACTATAGCCCGTCGGAATCTACCACAGAATCCGGCGGGCTACTTTTTTGGCCATATCCGTTACATAAGCACGACGGTTTTATGCCTATATTTGCCACTGTTAACCTTACTCAAGACTATGAATTATATACATGTGTTGGCAAGCGCCGCACTCTGCATGTCGGCCGTGTGCGCTGTGGCCGAAACTCCGATAGCCAATGCCTACGGGCGCGACACCTACTCGCTCAACGGCGAATGGCATGCCATAATCGATCCCTACGAACGCGGCCGGTGGGATATGTGGAAAAACCGCAAGCCGCAAAACAATAATGAATTTCGTGAATTTTCTTTCGACGAGGGCCTGACTCTTAATGTGCCCGGCGACTTCAATTCGCAGATGCCCGAACTGAAATACTATGAGGGCACTGTGTGGTATGGTCGCTATTTCGACATCCCCGCACCTGCCGAAGGCGAAAAGTTGTATCTGTATTTCGCCGGGGCTTCCTATGCGACCGATGTATTTCTCAATGCCGAACCGATAGGGCGCCATGAGGGCGGTTTCACTCCGTTCCAGTTCGACATTACCGACAAGGTGCGCGACAAAGACAATTTTATAGCCGTGGCCGTGAACAATGCCCGTCACCCCGACGCCATTCCGGCCATGAATTTCGACTGGTGGAACTACGGCGGTATCACACGCGACGTCTTCATCGTCAGAGTTCCCGAAAAACATATAAAAGACTACTACATACGGCTCGATAAAAATGATCCGGAGCTGATACACGCCGACATAGTACTTTCGGAAAAACAGAGCGGCGAGACCGTATCGCTTCAGATTCCCGAACTCAAAGTCGCACGGTCGGTGACTACAGACAGTCTCGGGAAAGCCTCGCTGTCTTTTCCTGCAAAAAAACTACGTCGCTGGGATGTCGGCGACCCCAAGCTCTACGATGTTACGCTCATCTGCGGCTCCGACACCGTATCGGAGCAGATCGGATTCCGCAATATCGCTACGCGCGGTCGTGAGATTCTGCTCAATGGTAAGCCAATATTCCTCTGTGGTGTAAGTTTCCATGAGGAAATACCGCAGCGCAAAGGTCGCGCCTATTCCGAAACCGATGCCGCAATGCTCTTGAACGAGGCGAAGGCTCTCGGTGTCAATTTTGTGCGTCTGGCGCACTATCCTCAGAACGAGCACACCGTCCGTCTTGCCGAGAAAATGGGTATTCTGCTTTGGGAGGAGATTCCAATATGGCAGAACATAGCGTTTGACAATGATTCCACTCTTGCACATGCCAAGTCGATGATGGCCGACATGGTAAACCGCGACAAAAACCGCGCAGCTGTAGTTTTCTGGGGCATATCCAACGAGACGCGTCCCTCCGAAGCCCGCAATCATTTTCTGGCTTCGCTCCGAGATACCGCTCTGTCGATCGACGACAGCCGCCTCATTAGCGCAGCCTTCGACAACTCGCGGTGGAACAGCGACTCGAACTGCTACGAAATAACCGACGATCCGGCGCTCGATTATGTCGATGTGGTCGGGGTGAACAAATATGTCGGCTGGTACGATAACTGGCGTGTCGCTCCCGAAAATACCGGCTGGAATGTAGCCGCGGACAAACCGCTGATATTCTCTGAATTCGGAGGCGAGGCCCAGTATGGACGCTTCGGTAACCGGGAGGCAAAATGGTCGTGGAGCGAAGACTTTCAGGCCGATCTTTACCGCAAGAACCTGAAGATGTTCGCCGGTATTCCTAATCTTGCGGGAGTATGCCCGTGGATACTTTTCGACTTCCGGTCGCCGACACGTTTCTCGCCGATGCAAGGCCTCGAATTCAACCGCAAAGGCCTTGTGTCCGACCGGGGCGAGCGCAAAAAAGCGTGGTATATAATGCGCGACTTCTATTCATCGAAAAAAGACACTCATAAGACTAAATAAAAATCTTTTCAGAGCTTACTCTAAACCTTTGCGTTTTTTGTTTATCTAATAAATAAAAAGAACGCTTATGAAAAGATTATTCCTATATGTAGCTATCCTGCTTTTGAGCGGCGCTCTTCTCTGTCCGGTGGCAGAAGCCCGCGGACGCAATGACCGCGGACGCGAACAGCCCCAGCGCTCGCAGCCTCAGTCGCGGCCCGGCAACAACGGCCGTCCTTCGCACGGCAACGGCGGTCAGCAGCACAACAACCGTCCGGCACCGCAGCAACGTCCCGGTAACGGCCATCACGGCCAGGAACGTCCAGGCAACAATCGCCCCGGGAATACTCGTCCGGGTAACCAGCGTCCCGACAACAATCGTCCGAATAATCCCCGTCCCGATAATTATCGACCCGGCAACATCGGTCCTTCTTTCGGTCACGGGCCCGGCGCCGGCCATCACGTGCCTCAGCACCGACCCGATTATCGTCCGCCGCGGCCGCCTCAGGTGCATCATCATCACGGCTACAACCGTCCTATGCCTCCGCACCACGGATGGTTCCGTCCGGTGCCTCCTCCCCGCTGGCACGCCCCGCATAACTGGCGTCCTTTCAGCACCATTTTGGGAATCGCCCTCGGTACTACGGTCAATCTGTCGGTCAATGCGCTCATAAACAGCGGTTATACCGTCAATGCGTACAACAACAATACCGTGTTTGTGAACAATGTGCCCATGCTCAACCTCATGTGGCCCGACGCGCTCCTTTTCTATAACGATATGGGCGGTCTGTGCGGATCGAGGTTCATGTACACGACAGGATATTACGATACCAGCCGCTACAACACTGTGTACGGATCGCTCGTCAGAGCCTATGGACCTCCCGTAAGTCTGCAGAACACAGCTGCCGGAATGGAAGCTACATGGTGGGGTACAGGCAACCAGTTTATCAGGCTGTCGTTCGTATCTCAGTCCAATGGTTACAGTGCGCCAAACTATCTCACCACCCTCAGTTTCGGCAACTGAAAAAAAATAACGGAAGAAACAAGTCAGGAGTTGCAGCGGCATCGCGCTCTGCAACTCCTGACGTCTAATTACTAACTTGTAACTTCTAACTTGTAACTCTATCAGGCATACATGTTCACAATAGCCTCGTAAAGCTCCTGCTTGCCGGATGTTACGGCGGGTTCGGGCTGGGTCTTTGCGTATTCCACAAGCTGCTCGAGGGTCATGTTGCCGTCTTCGAAGTCCTTGCCGCGGCCGGCGTCGAAGCTGGCGTAGCGGTCGGCGAGCATCTTGCGGTAGGGCGATTTCTCGAGCACGTCGGCGGCGCACAGCAGCGCGCGGGCCATGGCGTCCATGCCGGCGATGTGGGCTATGAATATGTCCTCGGGGTCGGTGGA
>ULTH01034464.1_pt1 | contig 12003 bp, 8 predicted proteins | sample 1957421 | NCBI WGS metagenome assembly ULTH01 (sample SAMEA4835729, study PRJEB28245) | human gut metagenome | biome: gut microbiome; material: fecal sample | place: Denmark | collected 2008 | reverse complement strand
ATTATAACATATATTTTAAAGATTTCAACCCATCACAATTATTTATGATTAATATTGACAACTTGCCGGGCATCTAATACTACATGTAACTGCGCAGAAATTTTTAAAATATACTTTAAGACAATAAGTATAGCGTCAAAATCTTCATATCTGTAATATTTTTCACAATAACCGTTTAAGACTTTGAGATAGCACGTTAATTCCTGAATTAAAAGCTGTGCTTCTTTTTTGTCAAATTCGTGTTCAGCCATATATAAATCTCCATTTAGTTAACATTATCAATGATTATAGACTATTGGAGAACTTGAATCAAGAAGCTATAGTAGTCTTTTGGTCAACTATAGCGTACCAATTATAATTATTCTAATTGCAATAAAAACATTTTCACTCTATAATATCCATGTCGTGACACTAATAAAGGAGAGAAAATATGTCAAGAAAACCAATTATTGCAGGAAACTGGAAAATGAACTTAATCCGCTCAGAAGCTGAAAAAGTTTTTGAAGGCGTTAAAGAATTTGTAAAAGATTATACAGCACAAGAATTGCCGGTTGTTGTAATCGCGCCCGTATTCACATCAATCAGCGCTGTAAGAACTGTTAAATGCACCTGCGGCTGCGGCGGAAACAAAATTTCAATTGCCGGCCAAAACTGCCACTGGGAAAATTCAGGCGCTTACACAGGCGAAATCTCTGTTGAAATGCTCAAAGATGCAGGCTGCGATTATGTAATCATCGGCCACTCTGAAAGAAGACAATATTTCTCAGAAACTGATGAAATGATTAACAAAAAAGCAAAAGCAATCCTTGCAGGCGGCTTAATCCCGATTATCTGCTGCGGCGAAACTCTTGAACAAAGAGAAGAAGGCATTACAGACAAATGGATTGCAGGCCAAATCAAAGCAGCTTTGGATGGAATTTCGTCAGAAGATGTTGCAAAATCAGTTATCGCTTATGAACCAATCTGGGCTATCGGAACAGGCAAAACCTGCGATTCTGACGAAGCAAACCGCGTAATCGCAATGATTAGAGGAGTTGTTAAAGAGGTTGCAGGCGCTGAAGCAGCAGATGCAATCAGAATTCTTTACGGCGGTTCAGTTAAACCTTCAACAATCGCTGAACAAATGTCTAAATCAGATATTGACGGCGCTTTAGTCGGCGGAGCTTCATTAAAAGCAGACAGCTTCAACGAAATTATTGCAAACACAATGAAAGTTGCAGCTAAAGTTTAAGTTTTTCAACTTTATATAAGAAAAGCCGGCTTTCAGGCCGGCTTTTCTATTTAACAATAAAACTTATTCCCGGCTTTTTTTGCCGTTTAAAATAAATGCTCTTAAATTAGTTTCTATTTTATCGCAATTTTTTGCATAATATGCGCCGGAAAATATTATCACAAGTCCCAATATTACGAGCGAAAGCACAAATAGCGGAGAATCTTTAAATACAGTATATGCAAGATGTCCAATATACCCAAATACACCGATTGCGCCCCAAATCATAAACACTTTCCGCTGAAGCAAAATACTGACTATCATATATAAAAGGCTGAACATTGCAAAAAGAAAATATGCTATTTCATTATTCCAGTATAAACGTATTAATATTGACAGAATTGCAAACCATAACATTGTTGCGCCGAAAATATAAAGCCATTTTGAATAATCTTCATTTGTCTTTTTGTCAAGTTTTAATGCAGCACCAAGCATTAAAATTGCAAATACTGTAGTTGCAAAATTTCTCATCCCCCAGGTTGGCTCGGAAATATTTCCCAGACAAAGCGGGACAATATCCATTGACAAATACCATAGCGCCCAGCAAATCGGAAGTATTAGAAGAGGAAACTTCCGGAATTTTAAAAATATAAGCCCAACGCAGATTGTTGCAATTTCCATCAGGATAAATCCGCTTCTACTCCATACATGAAATTTCGAATAGCTGTCATACCCATCTGGCATAATCCCGATTAACCTTTCAAAAGCCCAGCCCGCCAGCGGAACAACGCTTACCGCGCAAACATATAAAAGTCCGCCCGGAGTTTTTTTATCATTTTTCCATAAAAGGTTTCCTATACCTGCAAAAATGGCAAAGTAAAGGACAGACAATGCAAGAAGCCCGCCATTGCCGTATGTGTCAAAAGTGTTTCCCAAATACCAGCCCATTGCACAAATAATAATTAACGCGCCAAAATAATATAAAAAATTTTCCAGTGTAAATTTCTTTTTCACCTCAATTTTTGCTGTCTCACAAACATTATTTGTTTCAGTATTATAAACATTCAAATTCGTTAAAAAATCAAGCAGTTTTTCAAAAGTTTCTGAAGAAATAATGCCCTTTTTCTGTGCAAGCAGCAAGTCTTTTTCATCAAAATTCATATAACCTCCTTCAATGTTTTCAGTATAATATTTTTCTTTTATTAATAGCAATTTTATTATGTTTCCGTTACAATTTAATAAAGGATGTAAAAATTAAAAAGGAAAAAGATTATGCTAACCGGAAATGAAATTCGTAAATTATACCTTGATTATTTTAAAGATAAACACCAGCACACGGTTGTTGAAAGTTCAAGCCTTGTGCCTGATAACCCGACTGTGCTTTTGACAACAGCGGGAATGCTGCAATTTTTGCCGATATTTTTGGGAATTGTGAAATCGCCGTATGACCCTGCACGCGCAACTTCATGCCAGAAATGCGCACGCGCAGGCGGCAAAGATTCAGATATCGAAAACGTCGGAAGAACGCCGCGCCACCACACTTTCTTTGAAATGCTCGGAAACTTTTCATTCGGCGACTATTATAAAAAAGAAATTATTCCATGGGCTTGGAAATTTGTAACAGAAGTTCTTAAACTCGACAAAGACCGCCTCTGGATTACGATTTTCGAAACCGATGACGAAGCATACGAAATTTGGCGAAACGTTGGCGTTCCGGCAGAAAGAATTAAACGCAAAGGCAAAAAAGACAACTTCTGGGGCCCTCCTGGCGCGTCAGGTTCTTGCGGCCCTTGCTCTGAAATCCACTATGATTTGGGCGAGCAGTACAAATGCGACAACCCGAATTGCGGAATTGATACCTGCGAATGCGACAGATGGGTTGAAATTTGGAACCTTGTTTTCACAGAACTATATCAGGATGAAGAAGGCAACCAATCGCCTCTGGAAAGCAAAAACGTTGATACCGGAATGGGTTTGGAACGTATTACAATGGTTTGCCAGGGCGTTGCTTCAACCTTTGAAACTGACCTTCTGAGACCGATTTTGGACAAAGTCTGCGAAATGAGCGGGGTTGCTTACAAAAAGTCCGAAAAAACAGATATTTCGCTGCGCATAATTACAGATCACGCAAGGTGCGTAACTTTCCTTATTTCTGACGGCGTAATCCCCGGAAACGAAGGCAGAAGTTATGTTTTAAGAATGATTTTAAGACGCGCGCTGCGCCACGGCAAGATTTTGGGAATGGATTTGCCGTTCCTTTACAAACTCGTCGATGTGGTTGTTGAACATTACGGCGAAGCCTATCCTGAGCTGGTTAAAAACAAAGCCAAAATCGTTGACATTATTAAAAAAGAAGAAGAACGCTTCAACAAAACTCTTGATAGAGGCTACAAACTTCTTGATGAATTTATTTCAAACAAAAAAGATATTGACGGCGAAAGCGCATTTAAACTTTACGATACTTTCGGCTTCCCGCTTGAGCTTACAAAAGAAATCGCGGAAGAAAACGGTTTGAAAGTCGATGAAGAAGGTTACAAAGCTGCAATGCAGGAACAAAAAGACCGTGCAAAAGCCGCAGCCGCAAAGATTTCCGTAACCGGCGACATCAAATACGCAAAAATCGAAGACGAAGTCGGCTCAACTGAATTTGTCGGATACAGCGAAAACGAAGCAGACGCAAAAATTCTTGCAACAGTCGAAGGCGACGGATACGTGGACATTGTGCTTGACAAAACCCCGTTCTACGCAGAATGCGGCGGTCAGGTCGGCGACAGCGGCGTTATTGAAAACGACAACATGAAAGCTGAAGTTTTGACAACTTTCAAAGTCAATCAGCTTTTTGTTCACCGTTCAAAAGTTGTTAACGGCGAAATTACAATCGGTGAAAAAGTTAAAGCGGCAATCGATGTTCCGCGTCGTGAAGAAATCCGTCTTCACCACACCTCGGCACACTTACTGCAAGCCGCATTGATTAAAGTGCTCGGCGACGAAGTTCATCAGGCTGGTTCGCAGGTCGAAGAAAACAGAATGCGTTTTGACTTTTCTTTCAACCGCGCAATGACGCCTGACGAAATCTTCAAAGTCGAAGAAATCATGAACAACTGGATTGCAAAAGGCTACGAAGTCAAAACAGATGTTATGGACATCGAACAGGCGAAATTAACAGGCGCGACAGCGCTTTTCGGCGAAAAATACGACGATGTTGTAAGGGTTGTTTCGATTACAGACGGCAAAACCTGCATTTCTAAAGAGTTTTGCGCCGGCACGCACGCAAGAAACATCCGCGATTTACGCCTTGTAAAAATCGTGTCCGAAGGTGCAATTTCTGCCGGAACACGCCGTATCGAGCTTGTTGTTGCGCGTTCTGCATTTGAATTTATGAACGCAAAAGTCCGCGAAATGGACAAGCTTTCATTGATATTCAAAACCCACTACGACGAAACAGTCGAACGCGTTGAAAAACTTCTTGAAGAAAACAAAGAACTCGGCAAGAAAATCGAAAAACTTGAAGAAGAAAACGCACGCACAAAATTCTCAACCTTCGCCTCAAAAGCCGAAGAAATCGACGGCGGCAAGCTTTTCATTTCAAAAATCGAAGATATCACACCGCTTGCGGCAAAAATCGGCGTTGAATTTCTTTCAAACAAACTTGGCGAAAGCGTAATCGTTCTTGCAAACAGCAAAACAGTTATTGCAAAAGTTTCAGACAGCTTTGTTAAAAAAGGCGTTAACGCAGGCAAAATCGTCGGCGAAATTGCACGCGCAACCGGTGCAAACGGCGGCGGACGTCCGAATTTCGCGCAGGGCGGGGTAAAAGACGCTTCAAAACTTGATGAGATTTTGGCAAAAGTCGAAAGTGATTTAAAAAATACAAAAGTTGAAGCATAACAAAAAGCGGGAATTAATCCCGCTTTTTTATTAGCCGGAGAGATTTTTTTATGCTAAACTTTAGTTATGTTTACAGGGATTGTAGAAGAAATCGGCACAATAAAAAGTTTTGACGGCTCAAAACTCGTCGTTGAATGCGTTAAGGTCCTCGAAAATACTCAAATCGGCGACAGCATTGCAATTGACGGCTGTTGCCAAACCGTTGTTTCTATGACAAACACCACCTTTTCAGCAGACGTGAGCGCAGAAACTCTCAAAATCACAAAAGGTTTCAAAAGCGGTGAAAAAGTTAATCTTGAACGGGCTTTGACCCCTCAAACCCGCATGGGCGGCCACATTGTACAGGGACACGTTGACGGAACTGCAAAATATTTGGGAAATATGACGTTTCAGCTTTCCTCAGAACTTGACAAATACGTGGTTTACAAGGGTTCGATTACCGTAAACGGCGTCAGCCTGACGGTTTCGGAAAACAAAAATAAAACGTTTGCCGTTGCCGTAATTCCACACACTCTTGAAAAGACAAACCTGAAATTTCTCAAACCGGGCGATTTGGTAAATATTGAAACTGATATTCTCGGGCGGTATGTTGAAAAATTTTTATATTCGCAAAATAATAATATTACAGAAAACTTTTTAAAAGAGAACGGATTTTATTAATGGAAGATTTCAAATTTAATACAATTGAAGAAGCAATCGAAGACTTCAAAAACGGCAAAATGATAATCGTGGCAGACGACGAAGACCGCGAAAACGAAGGCGATTTAATTTGTTCGGGGCAGATGGTTACGCCGGAAATTATAAAATTTATGGCAGAAAACGCAAAAGGTTTGATATGCCTTGCTATTTCGCCGGAATTGGCAGAAAAACTCGACTTGCCGCAAATGGTTGAACAAAATACCGAAGGTATGAAAACAGCTTTTACGGTAAGTATTGACGCGGCAGAAAAATACGGCGTCACAACCGGAATTTCAGCATTCGACCGTGCAAAAACAATTGAAGTTGCGCTTGCACCTGATGCTGTTCCGTCTGATTTAATACGCCCCGGCCATCTTTTCCCCTGCACGGCAAGAAAAGGCGGAGTTCTTCAAAGAACAGGCCACACAGAAGCGGTTGTTGATTTGGCAAAACTTGCAGGACATATTCCGGCAGGCCCGATGTGTGAAATTATGGGCGCTGACGGGCATATGGCAAAACGCGACGAACTTTATGCTTTCGCGCAAAAACACGGTATTAAATTTATTTCGGTTGCAGAACTTATCGCATACCGGCTTAAGCACGAAAAAGTCGTAACACGCGAAGCTGAAGCACATCTTCCGACACAATTCGGCGAATTCGAAATTTACGGCTATGTAAACCATCTTACAGGTCAGGAAAGCGTTGCCCTTGTAAAAGACGATGGCTCAGATAAAATTCCGCTTGTGAGAGTTCATAGCGAATGTTTGACAGGCGATATTTTCCATAGTTTGAAATGCGACTGTAACTATCAGCTACACAGCGCAATGGAAATGATTAACAAATACGGCAAGGGAGCAGTCGTATATATGAAAGGCCATGAAGGCCGTGGAATAGGGATTGTAAATAAAATCAAAGCTTATCACTTACAGGAATGCGGGCAGGATACAGTTGAAGCCAACATCTCTCTGGGTTTTAAGCCTGATTTGAGAGATTACGGCATGGGCGCACAGATAATTGCTGATTTAGGCTTTAACAACTTTAATCTCATTACAAACAATCCTAAAAAAATAATAGCCCTAAAGGGCTATGGATTAACCATAAATGATGTAGTAAAATTGTCTCCTGAAATCAATTCATATAATGAGAAATATATGAATACCAAAAGAGACAAAATGCATCACATGTTCTAAAGTGAAACTGCAGCTAACTAAAAGGAAATATCATGACTGAAACAATTTATGAAGCAAAGCTGTTAGAGGAAAAAGACTATAAAGGTTTTGCGACTGTTTACAATGATTTCAGAAACAGAGCAATATTAGAATACAAATTTGAACTTGAACCATTGGGTTACGAGGATTTCATAGACGCTTACGAAAAGGAACTGATAAACTGCATTGTGCTGACGGAAAACAACATTCCAACAGCTTTTTTGGTTTATACAACTGCAATTTCAGAGGCTGTTGAGTTAAACATAATCCACTCCTTCAAAATGGAAAACATGATGACGCGCAGCAAATACCTGATTGAAGAATTTTTGCGCCAGACACGTTCAGACAGACGCGAAAAAATCGTTTGCTATCCAATGCTTGGTTCGCAGAAAACTTTAATCGGCGAAATTGCACGTTTCGGATTTAAGTTTGTAGGGATTGCGGTTTTAAGATTTATGATGAGCGGCACGAATTCACGCGAAATTCTTAAACTCACGGAACTTACCGACCTGAACCCCTGCTACAATGTTGTAAGCTGGTTAGATGACTACTTTGACAGCGCGGTTGAAATCGTTAACGAAGCCTTCTCAACAAGCGCCGATGCACTTTTTGACCCGCGTTTCAAAACTCTTGAAGGCACATACGATATTATTGACAAAATCGTTCATGACGTTTACGCGGAATTCCTGCCCGAAGCAACAAGCGTACTTCTTTGCAGCGGAACACCTGTCGGCTTTTGTTTCATGAACCTTACCGGAGGCCAAATCGCAAATATTCCGATTGTCGCAATCAAAAAAGAACATCAGGGACGCGGACTTTCAAAACACATGCTAAAAGCTTCTGTCGAAAAGCTTCTCCAATGGGCTGACAATGGCGAAAAACCGATTACAGAAGTTAACACCTGCACGGAAACAAATAATTTTCAGGCGCTGAAAATGTACAGGCATCTCGGCTTTAAAGAAGATTATAATTACCCGCAGTCATATCTTCCGGTGAGGAAATAATCAAAATTGGGACTTATATACAAGTTTACACAACTTGCACCGCCATTGCGAGAAAATCGTAGATTTTCGTGGCAATCCATATTATTTATTGTTGTACTGCTTGCTTACATCGTTGGCGAGTAATACTTACTTTGTGTAAACTTGTGTATAAATCCCTCTAAATTTGCCTTTATATAAAAAATCATTTAATATAAACATGTGGAAAATTTCAATCTGGGTAAAATGATTGCAAAGTTCACCTACCGCGTGAACAACAACCCGAATGCAGGCACAAAACCTGCAAATACTTCTGCACAAAATTTTACACCAGCACCGCAAACTCCGGCCGCTTCTGCCGGAAACTCCACAAACATTTCTCCGCAAATGGGTGCGCTGAACGGCGGCGACCGCTCTGTTTATATCAAGGATTTGATGAAGCTTCCGCGAAACATGAATGAATTAATCTTCATGCTTCAAAAAAATCTTAATCAGGTGCAGTTCAACAGAATGTTTGACGCGCATCTGGCCGCGCGAAGAAACTTTCTCTCGCAAACACAGGCTCAAATCCTCGCTCAGCTTGACGGCCTTACCACAAGCGAAATGCAACAGGCTATGAAAAACCAGTTAAACTCACAGCTTTCCTCCTCAATAAAAAATCTTCAGCTTGCGGCCGGCCAGATGATTAACTTAGCCGACATCTCGGCATTAATTCAGGCAAATGGAAAAGACGCCGTAACAAAACTGATTTTAGCAATGGCAAACGCATCAAAACAAGGCGTAAATGATTTATCACAGCTTAAAGAAACGGCAAAGCTCATCAACGCAAGTATTGCACTTGCTTCGACAGACAATCCGGCGCAAACATTGAAAACTTTAATGCTATTATATCTTCCCTGGCTGCCGTTGCAGGAAGGAACGGACTTTGACCTTGAAGTTGAAGCAGCAGAAGGCGGAATCGAACAGGAAAGCGTTTTAATCGTCACAATCACAACAATAAATTACGGAACAATTACTGCAACCCTGATACTTGAAACGCAGAATTCGGTACACATAAACATTGAATGCAGTGCCGAATTTCCGAAAGACGAATTGCTTTTGCGTCTGCAAAGCGAGCAAAAACACTACTCAATGGAGTCCGTAATCTCGTTTGAAACAAAAAAATCCACACCGCAGCAGCCTAAAACCGAAAGCACAATAGCAAAAATTAACATGTCGCACACTAACGAAATAAGTCCGTATCTTTTGCTTGCAGCGCATTCCTTAATTCGCCACACGATAGAACTTGACAGAACCTGATGTTTCCCTGCCAATGCTTTCGCATAATCAAAATCATAATAGCCGACCGACTAATATCATTTTGATTACGTCTCGTTATAACACCCTGTCGTCCTGAGCATGGTCTGGAAAGATATACAGAAACTGACAAGAGGGAGAAAAGGTTCTTATTAAAAGAAAAGGTAAAGCTGTTTTGAGAAAGGATTATTCGCCACGACGCAATGAAAACTACTACATGTAAAAAACATGATAAGTTTGACTGAAGAAAAGGAAAAGGCGCCTTAACTATGACCAGCTGGCGCCTATATTGAGCAAAAAGTATTTTTGTTATTATTCTACCATTTTATATGAAAAACTTACGGTCTTCTTACCGGCACAGACATTGCTGAAACCTATTGAACCCGAGCCACCACTGCTTGAAGAACAAGAGTTAAAACCTTCCTTAAAGCAGATTTTCATACCAGACTTAGTCTCTGAACCAGAGCCTGAATCACAAGTAAGTGTTCCTACAATTTGGAAACATACATCTCGTTCTAACGGTCCATTGGAAACATTAGCTGCTGCACAGGGTACGAACAACGGATTTGAAGAATCCGTTGTTGCTTCATCGCGTGGCCATACCCTTATAGTATATGTGGGTTTAGGCTTAGAAGAACCACTGCAATCCCATAGTACATTTCCGGAAAGATTTGTATAACTATATCCTTGTACAGTTGTACTGCCGCTAAATGCCTTTCCTTCAAGCCTGAAACCTTTTGGTACGCAAGTGCTAAAACCGCCTTCAGGTGCGCCTGTGCAAGAGCTGTTTTGGCTCCAGGATATTGTGCCGCCTTCTTTTACTGTTGCTTTCTGACAGTTATAAGGACTATCCGAGAAATTTCCACTTGAACCATCAGGGTTAGAGTATGAGCCGCTAGCACCACAATATGTAGCCGTCGCATCTGTATTCCCGTACTTGTGCGCAACTCCGGCTTCATCTTTCCAACACATTGTTATGTTATAGGTTTTGGAAGAAGCTGCCTTTTTAAACTTCACAGTCACAGTCTGAGTGCCGGTAAGTTTGCTGATAGTAGAAGGACTTGCCTCTACGGTACAAGTATTAGAACCTGCTTTACAATCACTTGCTTTAATATTATATGCGACACCACATTTTAAATTTGTCCAAGATGTTCTAAAATTGTTTCCATAATCCAACTTTGTACTCAATGTTGAACCGCCAGTCAAATTTACACTTGCAGAGGTATCACTGCTTGTGTCACCTGAACCAACTAAAGTTATTGAACAAGTTGAAGATGAGCTGCAACCAGAAGGTGTTTGAGCTTTAGAGGTTGTTTCGGAGATTGGTTTACAAATATTAGCTGTGCTTGGCTTTATCTGCTTTACGGTACAAGGTGTCAGCTGTTCATAACAAGTACCGGCTTTTCCGCGCAGGGCAGCTCCAGTTGAACTTGGACTAGTTCTGCCGGCGTCTATGCCTACTGTTGCATAATATGTTTCGGTATAACCGTTGTCCAAATTCTTAAAATCACATGCAAGCTCAAATTCTACATATTTATCCAATGCCTTTGATAAATAAACACTCGGCCAAATTGTAATAGCATTTGACGCGGTAGGTGATTTATCCAAGGACACGGTAGTATTGTTTGATGCTGATACACATTGAGTACTACCGCCATCACCATCGCAAGTTGCAGGACTTGAAACTATTTTTACATTTTTAGAAGAAGTGCTTGCGGTAACAGTAAAGCCACCTTGCGTTACTGCTGTCCAAAAACTTAAAGGTATCTTTTGATTACGTTTATCATTTTCTTTACCGATACCTCCGCCTATTCCGGTCTCGGTTGAAGTTATTGCTACTGGAGGAGTGACTCCTTTTACGTCAAATTTAATTTTATCTGAGGGCATCGCTGTGCCAGAAGTACATTGCAAATCATAATTAATTGTTAGACCGCGATTATTTGGATTATCTCTATCTGTCGTTACGTTGCTGCAGGAGTAGGTTAAATCGCAACTTGTGTCTTTAGCTTTTTCGCACTTGGTGTTAACTGTAATTGACTTGTTTCCATTGCCTGAAAGGTTTGTTGGGTCTACCGTTACTGAAGTCGGCTCTGTGTAATAGTCTGCACCTGGGTTTTTCACGCGTGCATCGCTTACGCTTACACTATAATTCCCCGGGAACATATCAAATGATGCATTACCACTCGAGGATGTTCCTACCCGGCCAAATGTGAAACTTTGATTTGAACCGCTTCCGCTTGTTGCTGTTAGATTTACTGTTGCGTAAAAATCTTCACAGCCTGTGCCATGCCATACTATTGTCAACTTTTGGTCATTGGGATTGACATGGTTTTTGTATTTGAAACATATTTTATTTGATTCGGCACTGTTGTCTGTATATTTTGCATACAGACATCCCATATTAAAGTGATTGCGGGAAAGGGTTACTGTGAATGGGGTAACTCCTGTACCGCTGGTTACACTTACAGCCCAACCACCTATAGCATCGCCATCTTCTACAATCTGCCAGGGCTTTTCTTTGTCACTGGGGACTACATTAAACGTGCTTATGGTTACGTCTTGCTTGCCTTCAACAAAGATTGAGTCACCATTGCCGGAAACGCTTGGGGTGCTGTCTGTTGTATTTGTACCACCGTATGATGCACTGAGACTACCATGTGTTATTTGAATTGTAGCACCTGCGGCAGCCTTGCATTTGCCGCTTAGATCAACGACGCCGTCTTTGTCAACTATTTCGACTTTT
>ULTH01031106.1_pt1 | contig 12005 bp, 12 predicted proteins | sample 1957421 | NCBI WGS metagenome assembly ULTH01 (sample SAMEA4835729, study PRJEB28245) | human gut metagenome | biome: gut microbiome; material: fecal sample | place: Denmark | collected 2008 | reverse complement strand
TCTATATTTTTTACGCCAATTAACTTTTCAAAATCTAATATAGACATTTGACCATCAACAATGTAAGTATTCTCATCTATTTTTTCATACTTTTCCTCAACAGGATCATATTCGTCATAAATATCTCCAACTATCTCTTCCAAGATATCCTCCATAGTAACAACACCAGCTGTTCCGCCATATTCATCAATAACTATTGCCATATGAATTTTATTTTTTTGCATTTCTTTAAACACTTCATTTATTCTCTTAGATTCTGGTATAAACAAAGTATCTTTTAATAAGTTCTTTATCTTAACATTAGAATTAGCTCTTAATAATTCTTTAATATATAAAATTCCTTCTATATTATCAATATCCTCATTATAAACAGGAATTCTACTATATCTATATTCACCCTCAATTAACTTCTTACTAACTTCTGAAACACTCATAGTATCCTCTAAAGCAAACATCTCTGTTCTATGAATCATTATTTCAGAAACTTCCTTATCATTAAGTTCAAATACATTATTAATCATTTCTTTTTCATCATCATTGATAGTTCCATTTTCCTGACCAACATCTACCATCATTCTAATTTCTTCTTCAGTAACAGTTTCTTCGCTTTCTTTTTTCACACCAAATAATTTTGAAACAACATCAGTTGACCAAGTTAAAAACTTAACAAATGGTGACATAACTTTAGCAAGTACACTTATTATAGAAATAGAAAACTTAGAAAACTTCTCTGCATTTTCCATTGCAATTCTTTTAGGAACTAATTCACCAAAAATCAAAGTAAAATAAGATAAAATAATTGTAATTACAACAATTGAAATATTTTGCCAAACTGTCACAGAAAAAGCATGTGTCAAATCAAATAAAACCTTTGCTAATTCACTAGCAAACACATCTGATGCAAACGCACTAGATAAAAATCCTGCCAATGTAATTCCTATTTGAATTGTTGCCAAAAACTTACTTGGATTCTTTAACATCTTTTCAATTTTTTTATATTTTTTATCTCCTTCTTTAGCTTTTACTGAAATTTTTGCATCATTTAAAGAAACAAAAGCCATTTCTGTAGCTGCAAAAAAAGCATTCAATAAAATTAAACACGCCAACAATAATATCTGCACCTTCACATCCTCCTAATTTTAAACTATTCATTATCATTTCAAAAATAACTTTAAATTATTTACCTAACGTAAGTATACTTATAAATCATGTTTCAGTCAATTACAAATTATTATTAATAATAGCCTTATCTCCACATTTATCAAATTTAGAACTTATTTTAGTAAGACTTTTAATTAAATACATCTTCACCTACTTTAACTCACAAAAGAACAATAGTAGACTGATTAAATTTTTCTATATTTTAAATTATAGAGTTCAAGCCACATTTAATTGTTCGTGTGTGAAATTTGCTATGCAAATTTCTGTGCAAAGTATTTATATTATAGGAAGTTCAGAGACTTTCCTATAATATAAAAAAGAGAAAATTGGAAAACCAATCCCCTCTTTCACACAATAATCGAAATTATTTTACATATTCATTTAATGGTTTATTTCTATATTCCAAATCTGGCATTTGAGCTGTTGGAACATATCCAGCTTCTGCATTCATAACATCAGGAATTCTATTAACAATACTTGCACAAGTTAATTCAACTGTACATGGTCTTGATACAACTATTGTAGTATCAGGTTCACCAATTATAGACCATTCATTTTTATCATATTCATCCTCAGCATATACTTTTCCGATACATTCTGATTCAATAACAATTCCTTCTTTTGTTTCTGTTGTAACAACAGCACTCATTCCAGTTGCGTCACCAGCTTTAATATTCATATTTAACGTTGATGAGAATAAATCTGTATCATGAGTTTGTGGAACACACTTTTGACTTTGAGAAATAACTGTTAAACCAAGTTTTTGAGCAAGCCATCCATTAACATTCCACATATATGATGGAGTATATTCTCCTCTTTCAATTATTTTTAATCTATCTTCATCAGACATTCTATCAACTGAAGCAACTTCTTTATCAAAATCTTCTAAAGAAAGTCCTGCACCATGTGCTTTAGCTAAAGCTATGCCATAATCTTCAACATTATAACTTGAACTACCTTTTATTTTAGTAATCTTATGTGTTGATCCAGCAATTGAAGAAATTAATTGCCCCCAATAAATATCTTGATATCCACTACCTGTTATTGTACAATTATTCTTTCTTGCCATTTCATCTAATCTATGAGTTAATATAGGATTTGAATTTCCAGGGAAAAATGCCTCTTCACATGTTGTTATAGCATTTATTCCAAGCTCTGCACATAACATTAAAGGCTCTTCAACATCAGCAATTAAACTCATTGTTGTAACTATACATATATCTGGTTTTAATTCTTCTAAAACTCTTCTAGCATCTTTGGCATCTTGAACAACAACGCCTTTATGCTCTGTTCCCATAACCTCTCCAATATCTTTTCCTATTACGTTTGGATTAACATCAAAAGCAGCAACTATTTCAGCACCTTTTTCATATACATATCTCATTGTATATACTGACATTTTTCCAGTACCATATTGAACAACTCTTACCTTTCTATCCATAAAAAACCTCCTTTAAAATCTTTTATCTTAAGTATTACCAAGTGTTGTTTTCCTAATCCGATTATATAGATAATTTTTACAATACACAAGTACAATTTTTATATAACTGTATTTCTATAATTAGAAATAATATAATCATCTATCAACAAATTTATATAACATTATTCCTTTGATATACATCTATTAAATTAATACACTCATCATAGTTATCTAAAATCTCACTTATTCCTTGTTGTCTATCAATTATCTGTGAAATTTTACAATTAAATAATTCTTCACTACCTTCTCCCCATATAACAGCTTTCTTATAAATCTGCTCTAATTTATGTGTAATCTTATCCTTTAAAATTCTGTCTAAAATTTCTCTTTTACCAATATTCTCTCGTGTTCTCATTAAAATAATCCTCTTTTTTCTAATTAATGAAATATAAAAATCAAAATCAGTAAAGATTAAACCAAAACCAAGTCTTCTATTTCGAATTTGTATTTTATACTCTTCAATATCAGACGCATCTTCCAATCTCTGCAACTCAGAATTAATACATTCCAGCATTTTCATATCCATAAATTTTTTTACATCCTCTTTTTCCTTTTTCCTCATATCTTTTCCTCCTTAGTTTTCTAGAACCATTATAGAAAATTAAATTTGAAAAATATGTCATAATTTGGGAACTATTATTATTTTTTTTATATATTTTTTTGTAAGACAAAAAGCAAAAAAAGCAACTTATTTCTATAGCTTCTTTACTAATTTTGAGAAAAAGCAAACTATTTTAAAGATAAAAAAAACACATAACTAATGTTATGTGTTTGGTGCGAAAACGAGACACGTTTACGAAAAATATGTTTAAGTTTTCACACCTAATATTTATCGATTTATTTGCATATAATTTATCACATATCTATGAATTACACAATAGTTAATTTATTTTTTTCTAAACATATGTAATATTTTATCAAATATTTTTTGATACCATTTTTGTTTTTTATATTTAACTATAGCCATATTTTCTTCTTTGACATTATGTTCTTCAACAATATCATTTATAACTCCTTGCTTTTTATTAAAAATATTATCAGGGTTATATTTTTCTTTTTTCTTTTCTTCTAATTTCATTCTATCATAATTTTGCTTTGCAATAATCTTATTTCTCTGTACTCCAGTTGCCCAATAATCTCTAAATAAAAGTATTATAATTCCTTTTGTAATATTTGAAACATTTTGCTCTTCTAGTGTTTTGCTTGGATCATAATTAAATGTATACTCATTGTTTGCATTTGTTTCAAACAATTCAATTTTAGTTTTGTGTATCTTATTATAATCTTCTATTGGAATATGTTTTAATATTTCTAATATTTCACTATATGCTATCGCATATTTATTATCTACCATATTACTAATCTCCTATATTTTGTGAATAGTTTTGTCCTTCTCTTTGTTCAATAATCGTTCTTTGTTGCCTTGCTTGTGCTTGTTCTATATCATCTAAAATTGTTAAGTCTGGTACACCTTCTATTGATTCTTGCACTAGACCTTGTATAGATTTAGTTTTTGTTTGCTTTTTAGTTGATTCTTCTAATTCCTTATGTTCAGTTACTATGTGTAATTGTTCTAAAATTTGTTCTCCTATAATTGCTCTTGCTATTTCATAATCTTTTTCAGTTGATAATTGTTGTGGGAAGTGTGCGTCTTTTCCATAAATTACAAATAAGTCTTGTCCATTTTCCTTTGCAATTCTAGTTTCTTCTGCAACTATTTTCCAAAACTCTGGAGATGGATAAGGGATTCTTTTTTTCAATTCATCTAATGGCATTTTGCTTTCAACTTTTGAAGCTATTTTACCAAAATTTATTTCTAATGGAATTCCTTTTTTAATAGCTTTTCTACAAATTGCTCTTGTAATTTCTTCTTCTTTTGCTCCAAAACTATCTCTTGCTTGCATAAATAAATCTGGGTGTGCAATAACATCTGGTAAATCCTTATCCATTGCTGATATAATTGATTCTGCATATAAATCTAATACTTCATCACTTATTTGTTTTCCACCTTTTCCTCTTGTTATTTCATATTCTTTTCCACTGTCATCTATTACAAAATGTTGTCCTAATACCATTTTATCTGTTTCTGATTTTAATTCTTTTAAATGGTCTTCATCTCTTTTAGAATATTCAAATTCAAAACCAGATTCTATTTCTATTTGTCCTTTATATTTCTCTTGCAAATAATGAATAGACGCAAGATATGAATCTACTTCTGCAATATCCATTCTTGAATTTGCTATATGGTTCATGCCATCTGGTAGTGGAATATGGTCTGTAAATGCTAGTTTTTTAATTCCACCTTTTATTGCATGTTCAACCCATTCTTCATCTCCTGTATCTTTTGCTCCATGTCCACACCTTTGGGTATGTGTATGAAAACAAAAGTCTTGTGTTGGGTTTTGATTTATTTTTTCTTTCTTGCTTTCTCTAATTCTTGATATATGTTTTTGTATTAACTGCATTTCTTCTAAAGTCATTTCAATTTCTTTATCCATATCTTTACCAGAAAAAGTAAAACCTGTTTTACTATCATAACTCATATCTGTAACAGATGCTTGTTTTCCATCACAAAAATCACAACACAATTCATCAGTTATACTCCAAGATGTAATTCCTCTTACTTTTCCATCTCTTACAAATTCACTCATCATCTTCATCATATCATTTTGTAATTTTTGTTCATATTTTCTTATTGCACTTAATTCCTCTGGTGTTGCACTTTCATAATCAACCCCATCTAAACCTTTTGAAATATCTAATTCTGTTATATCTATTGGTAACCCAAATTGTTGTAATTCTTCAATAGATTTTCTTAACTCCTCAATATCATTTATACTTGTGTGACATTGAGTTCCTATATGGTCTAATATTCTGCAACTATTTTCTCTTTCGTAGTTTTGTATTTTTCTTATAACTGCAAATATTGTATCTCTTTTAAATATATTAGGCTTTTCTTCTCTATTCTCAAAATTCCAATCATTATATCCAAAATCAGCATTTGGCATTTTCTCTTTTATTACAGAAGCTATTCTACATAAATCTTCAATTTTTAATTTAGACATCCAATTGTTTGTTCTTTCTGAAAATGGAGCATTATAATCTACAAATTCATTAAACATGTCTACAACAGTATGTATTCCCTGTGATTCATATTCTTTAGCAATAGACGCTACAGCTTTTCCGTAATTGATTAATGCCGTTTCATATTGCTCTTTAGTTCCACCTACTAATCTATCTGGAAAATCCTTAAAAAATACAAGTGCATTAATGTAAACCTCATTCATTCCATTTCTTTTTGCGAATTCATATCCTTGCCTTAATGGATTAAGATTATAATCTTCTGGTTTAGCTTGTGCTTCTTTTTCTGTGGTCATAACACCTGCTACTGTTCCAAATTTACCTTGTCCATCTAATGTTAATCTAGTAAATCTATTTTCCCCATTTTCCAAACTTCCTACAACATATTCATAAAGAGCTTCTACTTTCTGATATGTTTTTTCTTTATCAACTTCAATTATTGCATTATCGGGATTTATTGTTTGCCCATCTTTATCTACTAAAAATGACAATATTCCATGTGTCTGATAAGCAAAGTATTTTTTTATATTTAAAATTTCATCTATATATGTACTATCTATTTCTTTACCTTCAAATAAATTTTCAAGAGTTTCCTTTGAATCCCAGTTTGCTCTTATTTGCATAGCATTCTTTAATAAAAATTTAAAAAATTTATTCGTATCAGATAAAGTTGATTTTTCCTCAACTACTTTTCTTATTTTTTGTTCAGTACTTAATCCTTGTGAATTCATTTCTTTGTTAAATTTGCTCGCTTGTAATATTCCATCAAGATAGTCATATACTTTTTGCACTGCTTCTTCTCGACTTTGTGCCTGTTCTATTATGTTAAATAAATCTATATTTTGACTATTTAATGTTATTCCTCTAACATTATTTTCATCAATTAAACTACCAATTAAATCCATATTTCACCTCTGTATTTAATATCCAAAAATATTATACCTTTTTTTTTTATTTTTTGTAAACAATATCAAACATCTAATTAGTTTATAATATTTCATCGTAAAAATCCATTAAAACTTTATGTATCAAAAGAAAAAAGGAATCAATAATTCGATTCCTTTTACTTTTTTAACATCTTTTTATTATCTTTTTCAAGTTGTTTCAAACTTTTTTCAGGTGTTGGCAATTCTTCTGGCATAGTTCCTCCATTTTTTTTCAATTACTTCTCTAATATTTTTCCCTATATTATAATGTGTATCGTTTGCTTCTTTTTCACCTTGAATATTATCTTTTCTTAACTTCTGTTCTGTTTGAGATATTCTAAATAAATTTGCAATTAATTCATCTGTTCCCATATTATCTAAAATATCTTCTCGATATCGTAACCCTTTTCTTTTTGCTATATCGTTTGCTGTCTCACCATTATATAATCCTTTATATCCTGCATTATGAAATTTATCAAAATTTTTAACTCCTGCTTTTTTTGCTGCTTGATTTAATGAATAATTTCCTTTTCTTGTTAAGTCCCTTTGATAAAATCTTTTTTCATCTTCTGTTAGCATACTATATTCTTTTTCAGTAATTTCTTGTTTTCTAGTTTGTACTGCAAAATATGTTTGTGCCAAAGCAATTACTTCTTTTCTTGGATCTCCGTTTTGAGCAATTAGATAACAAGCATATCTAGTTAATTTGTAGTCATTAACTTCTTTTTCAGCACCAGAGCCTATTTGAACCATTTTGCCGACGTCGGCAAAATGGTCTGTTACACTAACCCTAGACTTTTCACAAGATATTTTAGCTTTATTAATTACATTTTCAAATCTTCTCCATTGTGTATATTCCAAAACATTTTGCAACTCTCTAGCATACCAATATTCAATTCCGTTCTCATCAATATGCTTAATACTTTCAAAAGTTTGATTTTCTTTCCTTATGTTTTTCATTAACATCATCTCCATTCAAATTTGTATGATCAATATAAAACAATTGTTCGTGTTTGTCAATTAATTTTAACAACTTTTATACACTATTTACCAAATACATTGCTACTTTATTTTGTTCTTCTTTTGAATATTCTGTAATTCTTGCTGTAATAAACATTATAAGCTTATTATTGTAAATTCCTGAAAAAGTCATAATGTAACTACTATCTAATTTCTTTAATTGATTATCCATTCTTTCAAAAATTTCTTTCTTATTATAACTTGTATTAATATAATTACTTGAAAATACTGATATTCCAAGTCTTAATTTATCTATAATACTAATATCACTAATATATTTTATTAATTCGTTTACTTCCATATCTCAATTCTCCTAATTCAAATTTTTATTATCTTTCTTTTTAGCTTTATTATTTTCAATTTCTTCTTTTGATTTTACTTTCCTAAAAGCTTTAGTTGCTATTTCAAATTCATCATCTGAGAATATTCCCGCTTTATGCAAATCTTCTGAAACATATTTATATTGTTCATCTTTATCAAAAGCAATCTTATTATGAAATCTATTCATTATGCCGTACCAAAAGTTTTTAAATTTCTGTAACTGTGATTTTATATTTTCTTTTTCAGCCTGTAATTTATTTATAATTTTGTCTTTTGTAGAAAGCTCTACTTTTAATTTATCTATTTCATCATCTTTAAGTTCTAATTGATATTTTAAAGAACTGTTTTCTTTATCAATTTCATTATAGCTATGTTTAAATTCATCTATTACAACATTTAATTCATTTACTGTGTTCATTGTTTTAGTAGTGTCTTGTACTTCTTCAATATATTCTTTAACTTTTTCAATATCGCTATTTGAAATAACACTATTATTTTTATTAAAAGCAGTAGGTTTCAATTTATCAAGTATTTCTTTAACATCATTAGAAGATGTATATACTTTATTTGTTTTATCATTTGCAAGTTTTAGTTTTTGATTATGCTTGTCATAATTATCAGCAAACTTTTTATAACTATCCATATCTTTTACATTAATATCAAAGTTTCTACCTTTTTGTTTTTCTTTTAGTTTAGCATTACTATCGTAAACTTTATTATATGATTTAATACAAGCAACTCTCATTTTGTCTTGTATTTTGGTAAGTGATGATTTTGTAAATATTTGTGATTTTCCAACTTGTTTTTTCATACCTCTTTTGCAATCTTCTTTTACAGGTATACCTACAATATGCATATGTGGAGATTTTGATCTTTCCTCAAAATGTACCACAGCACTTGCTACTTTAAATTCAGGAAGTATTGTATTTAATTCTTCAATCTGTTCTGCATATACTTTTGCCATTTCTTTTCTATATTCTAAATCTTTGTCATTCCAGAAATACATATCTCCAAGCTCTACTATTATTTCACATGCTAAATCCCACATTGGACTTTCTGATATATATTTAAAATAGTCATTTATTTGTTTATCTGCTCGTACTTTTTTATTATATTCTTGTCTTGCTTCTTCAAATTCTTGCATATAAATTGCTTTAACATCTTCTACCAAATTGTAACTACCTTTGATGACTTTAATGTAATCTCTATTGTTATCATAATCTCTTAAGTTGTGTTTATTAACTCTTGATAATTGATTAGCATTTTGTATTCCATTATTTGCAAGTGAAGTAGTACCAGATGTATTATCTTTTGCAATTTCTTTTGCACTATTTTTTCTGTTTTTGTTACTCCCTAAATGAAATGAATATGACAATTCTTGTGGCATAAACTGTACCTCCTTTTGCATTTATTGTGACACTTTTCTTGCAAGCCGAAGGCTCTTAAAAATGCGAAGCATTTTTATACAGGACTTACTTGATTAAAGTCCTAAAGTCCTAACCCAGTAAGAATTATTTAAGTACACTTTATAAAAATATAGTTTTTAGTCAGCTGAAACGATATAAAATATAGTTCTAAAAGTAGTGAAATTAAATTTTAGGAGGATTTTAGAAATGAATAGTAAAATTACATATCACAAAGAGGGGGATTATTATATTCCTGATTTATATTTAAAAAAAGATAATTATAAAAATGATTATCAAATTGGAAAGTACGGAGATTTAAGATTGCAGTATTTGAAAAAACATAAGAAAGTTGAATATACTATAATGCTTATAGATGGAACTTTAAGAAAGCATATTGTTGATACTGATATACAGGCTAAAGAAAGATTTGAAATACTTATGAAACGAATGCTAGAAAAAAATCCTATTGACGAAAACTTAAAAGATACTGACCCACTTAAATGGACTGGTATTATGAATAATTATAAGCACTCTGCTGAAGAAATTATATATTCAGACCTAATTTATTGTTAGTTTGTAAAAGGATGAGTAAAATAAATTACTCATCCTAATTTATACTATTAATACTGTTAAAACTTTTTTTATTTTTACTTTATATCTCTAAATGCTCTGAATCCACCTATGCTTTCTGCATTTTTTATTCCATTATTTATAGCTTCAATTAATATATCAGAAGCTACAATTCCTATATAATTTACTAAGTCAAATGAATTTAAATCTAATTTAATCCTATTTTTACAGTGTGGGGATATTGAAAAAATAACATCTCCATCCCAATTAGTGTGAACTGGATATATTGCTCTAGCCATCCCATCTTGTGCTAATTCTGATACTTTTATTAGCTCTTCTCTCGTCATTTCAACATTAGTTACTATCACTGCAAGTGTAGTATTAGTACCTCTTTCTATATTTTTATTGCCAAAATTTTTATCATAATAATTATTAAAGTCATATTTACCAGACTCAGAATAAAACTCTTTCGTAATGGATTTATAACATCTCCTACAGCATTTGTTACTACAAATGCACCTATGTATGCATTATTAGATATTTCTTTTATTGAAATCCCAAAACCACCTTTTATTCTATTTTTATAAATCCATTTTCCAGTTGTAGCACCAGTTCCAACGCCAATATTTCCTTGTTGCAAGTTATTGTAATTGGCATTTTTAGCCATTTCAATTCCATCTTTTAAATGTGGGCGTATATCTTTTCCTATTTTTCTATCATATATTACTGCACCAACAACACTTGGAGATTTCAAATAATCCATAACACCAATTGAGCATTCTAACCCAGCAGTACTACCTCCTGTTAACACTATTGCTTCTACGGTTTTATCAGCTCCTTTTATTTCATATGCTGGAATATTTATAGTCCCAGTATCAGATCCTCTAACATCTATTCCTATATCCGCACCATTATCTGGTATGATAACAGTTGCTCCTGTTAATCCTTCTGTATTTGTATAATGTCCTATTTTTATTCCTAATTTTTCTAGTTCTGTCATTTTGAATCCCCCTTTTTATATCATTTGTACAAGATATTACTAAAATCTATACAAATATATTAAACATATTATTTTTTCTTTTTAGATTTTTTATTTTCAATTAATTTTTTATCTTCAATTAATTTTTCATCTTCTATGTATTTATAATTCAATGCATTTTTCTTTGTTACAACAGATTCTCCTAAACTTTTCTCTATATCTTCTCTTGCAACTTTTGCTGCATGTCCACCCATTTTTGCAACTTTTCTATTTTCATCTAATCCATAAGGTTTATGCTTTTTAACAAGTTCTCTTGTTGTAATTTCTCCTAAATCTGTTAGAGCAACTTCAATATCTGTCATATTATCTCTTAAAGATTCTTTTCTTAATCCTTTATATTCTTTATATTGTGAAGCTTTCATTCCAGACCATTCTTGATAAATTTCATTTGTTAGTACTCCATATTCGTAATTTTTTGTTATTCCATTTTCTTTCCATACATCTGTTAATTTACGTCTATCTACAACACCAGTTAATCTTTGTTTAATCCATTTATCATCATATCCGTTTACTTCTATAGTAATCAACAGCTCTATTAACAGCAAGCTCTGGATCAAATACTTCATCAATTCTTTCTTTTCCCATTTGTGCAAGCCATGTTTTAAATGGTTCAGCATTTGGGCTAGGTATTGATTCAATTAGCCTTAAAATTCCTTTTGTATCAAGAGCATCTGTTAAATAATTTTTTCCATCTTTTTGTGATTTCATTTTGAGCTGCACGATATTTTCGTGCAACTGACTTCCTTCATTTTTAAGTTTTCTTTTTAAATCACTCCAATAGTTTCTAGGAATATTACTATCAGTTAAAGCACTAATTACATCAACTACACTAAAGAAGTATTCTTCTTTCTCACTATCCCAAATACTTCTAATTTCTTTACCTTCAAATAAGTTTGTAATTGTATCTAATTTTTTATTATTATCCATATATTTAAGTACCTCCTTGTAGAAATTTTAAAATATTGGTAACATATTATCATAAATTCAAGATTTTTACAATT
>ULTH01022084.1_pt1 | contig 12052 bp, 11 predicted proteins | sample 1957421 | NCBI WGS metagenome assembly ULTH01 (sample SAMEA4835729, study PRJEB28245) | human gut metagenome | biome: gut microbiome; material: fecal sample | place: Denmark | collected 2008 | reverse complement strand
GAATGGAGCTGCCGGCATTGAATACGCTGCCCTCAAGCGCGTAGGTGGTTTTGCCGCCGATCGACCACGCAACGCTCGTAACAAGGCCGCTTGCGCTGCGAACGGACTGATCGCCGGTGTTGAGGAGAGTAAAGCAGCCTGTTCCGTAGGTGTTCTTTGCCTGCCCCTTTTCTATGCAGCCCTGGCCGATGAGCGCTGCTGCCTGGTCGCCTGCGCTGCCGCAAACGGGAACGCCTGCGAGCATCTCAAGCCCGGTTATTCCGGGCGCGACCTTGCCGTAGATCATCGAGGACGGCACGGGCGTCGGGAGCATCGACATGGGGATGCCGAGCTTTTCGCAAAGTATCTTGTCCCATTTGAGCTCGTTTATGTCAAACAGCATCGTGCGCGAGCAGTTGGAGTAGTCGGAAACATGCGCCTTGCCGCCGGTGAGATTCCAGATCAGCCACGAATCGACGTTGCCGAAAAGCAGCTCGCCGCGCTCGGCGCGCTCGCGCGCACCCTCGACGTTGTCGAGTATCCACTTGATCTTGGTGCCGGAAAAATATGCGTCTATAAGAAGCCCGGTCTTGTCGCGAACATAGTCGCCGATGCCGTCGGCGGCAAGCTTATCGCAGATGGGCGCTGTGCGTCTGCACTGCCAGACGATGGCGTTATACACAGGCTTGCCTGTGTTTTTATCCCAAACGATCGTAGTCTCACGCTGGTTTGTTATGCCTATGCCGGCTATGTCCGTAGGGGAAAGCTCGCTTTTTTCAAATGCCTCGGCAAGGGCGCGAAACTGCGTTTCCAATATGACCATCGGGTTGTGTTCGACCCAGCCGGGCTTGGGATATATCTGTGGAAAAGGATACTGCGCTATAGTTACAGGCTTACCCTTTGCATCAAAAATTATCGCTCTTGAGCTGGTCGTTCCCTGATCGAGCGCGACAACATAACCGTTCATATGATTACCTCCATACTGATTTTGCTAATTCCGTTGCATTTTGCTGCAAGTATGCTATAATTCATATAATAACATATACGGAGGTCGTTTTCCATGCCTAGTTTCAATGATTTTTATTTTAATTCAAGCACGGGCAAAAACCGCATCCATGTACGCAGGTGCGTTCCGGACGGCGAAGTGCGCGCAGTCGTGCAGATAATGCACGGCATTGCCGAGCACATAAGCCGCTATGATGATTTTATGGCGTTTCTTGCGTCTAACGGTTTCGTTGCCGTCGGCACAGACCATCTCGGCCACGGTCAGAGCATTGAAAAGCCCGAGCAGATGGGCTTTTTCGCCGAGAAAAACGGTTGGGATTATATCTTAAAGGACGAGGAGATACTTCGTCTTGCAATGAAGCAGACCTATCCGAATGTTCCGTTTGTCCTGTTCGGACACAGCATGGGCAGTTTCATGGCGCGCACGCACATTATCCGTTATCCCGGCGGTTTTGACGCTGCGATAATAAGCGGCACCGGCAATCAGGGCGCGGCGCTTGTAAACGGCGGCCTTTTTATGGGAAATCTCGTCACGGCTCTCAAGGGCGCGCATCATTACAGCAAGTTCCTCAATAACCTCGCCTTCGGAAGCTATAATAAGATATATGAAAATCCGCGCACCGAGTATGATTGGCTCACGCGTGATACGGAGGTTGTGGATAAATATATTGCCGATCCGCTTTGCGGCTTTATACCGACATGCAGCCTGTTCAGGGATATGATGACCGGAGTTAAGTTCATTACAAACGTCAATAATCTCAAGTCAATGAAGAAGGATATGCCCGTTTACTTTATGTCCGGCGATAAGGACCCCGTCGGCGAATGCGGCAAGGGCGTTAAGCTTGCGTACGAAAACTTCAAAAAGGCCGGCATGAAGGATGTCTCCATAAAACTATATAAGGACGGCCGCCACGAAATGCTAAACGAGATAAACAAGGCTGAGGTCTATGCCGATATCCTCGCTTGGATAAACAGCAGGATCTGATCTTAAATATTCAGACACCGCACGGAAAACCGTGCGGTGTTTTTTTACTTTCTGCGCCTGTTTCTGCGCCTGTTTCTGCGCCTGTTTCTGCGCTTTCTGAGCTTCCTCGGGTCGGGGATGAGCACGCCCACGGCAATGTAGCCGATAACAAACAGCAGTATGACTGATATAACAAGAACAACACTTTCAATGTCCATAACGGCACCTCATCTCTTAGTCCAAAGCTGCGGAGACAGCAGCAGAAGCAGGGGGTATATCTCAAGCCTGCCGAGCAGCATGGCAAATGACAAAACAAGCTTTGAAAACGCCGAATAACCGGCAAAGCTCAAGCTCGGGCCGACTTGCCCGAAGCCGGGGCCGATGTTGTTCACGCAGCTCACGGTAGCCGAGAAATTGGTCTCTATCCCGAACGGCTCAAAGCTTATGAGCAAAAATACGGCTCCTATGACCGCAATATACAGCGCAAAGTAAGAAAGTATCTGCCTTTCGCCCTGCGCGTCAACGCGCCGGCCGTTTAAAATAACAGAGCTTACCTCGCGCGGACGCAGAGCACGGCGCAGGTCGTTGCGCGCTATCTGCGCAAGCACTGTAACGCGGCTCATTTTAAGACCGCCTGCCGTTGAACCCATGCAGCCGCCAAAGAACATAAGGATGAGCAAAACGGCCTTTGCAAGACTCGGCCAGGCATCAAAATCCGCGGTGGCGTAGCCTGTCGTCGTGACGATGGAGGATACCTGAAATGCGGAAAGCCTCACCGCGTCGGCAATGCTGCCGTACAGCGGCATGATGCTCAGCGCGATGATTATCATTGCCGCAAGGCTTATGCCCAGATAGCATTTAAGCTCGTTTGACTTGAGCACCTCGCGCCATCTTTTGATAAGCAGCAGATAGTACATGTTAAAGCTCACGCCGAACAGCAGCATAAACACGGTTATCACCCATTGGCAGAAGTGCGAGTATGACGCGATACTGTCGGCCTTGATCCCAAATCCGCCGGTGCCGGCCGTGCCGAGCGCGTGAACGATGCTGTCAAACAGCGGCATGCCGCCGCATAAAAGGAGCACCGCTTCGAGCACGGTGAGGGCAAGATATATGTAATACAGGATCTTTGCCGTTCCGCTTGCCCGGGGGGTGAGCTTATCCACGTTGTGCCCCGGCATCTCAGCGCGGAGAATGTTCACCGAGCGCTCAGGCGTTTTTTCCATTACGGCCATTATGAACACAAGCACGCCCATGCCGCCGACCCAGTGCGTGAAGCTGCGCCAGAATAACAGACCGTGGCCGAGCGCTTCAACATCCGTGAGGATCGATGCGCCCGTTGTCGTAAAGCCGGAAACGGTTTCAAAAAACGCATCTATAAACGACGGTATACTGCCGCTTATGACAAACGGCAATGCGCCGAACAGCGATATTCCTATCCATGACAGAGCCACTATCGCAAGCCCGTCGCGAGTGTACAGGTTCTTGCTCTCGCTGCGGCAGAAACGTTTGAGCGCTGCTCCTATAGCGGCGGAGGAAGCGGCAGATATCGCAAATGCAAGTGCGCAGCTTTCGCCGTAGATCAGCGAAACGGCAAGCGGAAGCAGCATAAGCGCGGCTTCCAGAAGAAGCACTCTTCCTACTGTGTGAAAAACAAGCTTTATCTTCATTTTGCTATCACATCCGAAAGATCGTACAGTTTTCTGCCGGCGGCTATTATTATCACGCGGTCGTCGGGCAATATAACGTCGTCGCCGCAGGGGATGATGTTCTTGCCGCCGCGGATTATTCCTGCCAGCAGAATGTCGGGCTTGAGGTCAAGCTGTTTTACGGGAATGCCCGTGTAGCCGAAATCCGGAGATACGATAAACTCAAGCGCCTCGACCTTGCCGTTCATGAGGCTGTAGAGCGTTTCGACCCTGCTGCCCATGGAATTTTGCAGCGCGCGGGCGTATCTTAAAAGAACGTCGGCGGTTATGTGCTTCGGTGACACGGTGCATTCAACTCCCAAATGCTCCGAAAGCTCATGGTAGGCGTCCTGATTGAGCTTGGCGATGACCTTCGGCACACCGCGGTCGAGTGCGTAGTACGAAAGCAGCAGGTTTTCCTCGTCCATTCCGGTGAGTGCCACGAACGCATCGGCGCCGTCCAGCCCCTCCTCGTCGAGAAGCTCGTGCTGCGAACCGTCGCCGTGAATGACCACGGCGCTGCCGCCGAGTGCGGCGGATATATCATCGCAGCGCTTTGCGTCCTTTTCGATTATTTTTACGCCGTTTCCGCTGCGGATAAGCTCATCGCTCAAGTATTCCGCTATGCGGCTTGCACCGAGCAGCATCACGTGCTTTGTGCGCTTTTGCAGTATGCCCATGTTGCCGAGCAGCTTCTGCATATCCTCGGGCGCGGCTATAAGGCCGAGCTTATCTCCTGCACGCAGCACAAAGCTTCCGCGTGGGATGTGTGCGGTTTTGTCGCGCAGCACGGCGCACACGAGAAACGATGCGCCGCTTTTTGCTCTCAGCGCCGAAAGCTCAACTCCATCGAGCGCAGAGCCGGGCTTTACGCTCATTTCGGCCATCTCAAAGCGGCTTCTTGTAAAGCTCTCTGATTTTACGGCCGAGGGAAACTTCAGAATATTGTATATGGCCTTTGCCGTGAGCCTTTCGGGGTTGATGACCATCGAAAGCTCAAGCTGATTTTTGATAAAGTTAAGATTTTCACTGGTGTATTCGCTGCCGCGTATGCGCGCAACGGTGTGCTTTGCACCCATTCGCTTTGCAAGAAAGCAGCTTAGCATGTTTATCTCGTCCGAGCCAGTTGCCGCGATGAAAAGCTCGGCGCTGTCGGCTCCTGCGTCCGACAGAGTTTTGAAATGCGTGCCGGCAGCGCATATGCCCATGACATCGTAGTTTGTGCTGACGCTGTCTATGACCTCACGGTTGGAGTCAACAACAACGATCTCATGTCCCTCGCTTATAAGGCTTTGCAGAATGCTTTGGCCAATTTTACCGCAGCCGACTATAATGATTTTCATAAATCGCGCCTCGTTTGATCTTTTTGTGATTAGACTATAGCATTGTGATTAGACTATAGCACCGGCGGCATTATAATGGGATTAGAGGATCGCCCAAAACATTAAAGTTTCATTAAAACACAGACTAAAAATGGGGAAACGGTTTTCTGGCGCCGTTTTATATGCTATAATTGCGGCAGAAATGAGGTGGAAGAATGCAGCGCGAGGAAAAAACACTTGTGTGCCTGTCCGGCTCGCCGACAAATGCGCGTGTCGTCAGAGCGGCAGCCAAAATAGCCGAGGCATTCCACGGAACGCTCACGGCGCTTTTTGTTGAGCCTGCAAATTATGCTGCCGAACCTGACAGCCGCCTTGCGGAGAATATCCGGCTTGCAAAGCAGCTCGGAGCACAGATCAGAACGCTTTACGGAGATGATGCCGCGGCAGTCATAGCCGAGTATGCGCGCGTTTCCGGTTCGACAAAGATAGTGATAGGACGAAGCCCCGGCAAGCGCGGCATTTTTTCAAAAAAGAGCATAGTCGATCGCTTGGGTGAGCTTGCGTCCGATATAGACATATATATAATCCCAGACAAAAGCGAGACCTCGGATACGCCGCGCGGCTCGGCACGCAGTCAGGAGCGGCTCAGTCTTCGCGATGCGCTTATAACCGCCGTTCTGTTCGCTTTCTGCACCGGCATAGGCTACCTTTTCTACGACCTCGGCTTTTCTACGGCAAATGTTATAGTAATTTATATAATCGGCGTTCTCGGCATTGCCATGCTCACCGCCGGGCGCAGCTACAGTCTTGCAGCGTCCATACTCTCGGTTCTGATATTCAACTTCTTTTTCACGGAGCCTTATTTTTCGCTGTTTTCCGACCCGAGCCACATTATGACGTTCATCGTCATGTTTGCAGCGGCGTTTTTCATATCGTCGATAACGGCGAGAATAAAGCGCCAAACGCATCAGACGGCGCTGAGAGTGTACAGAACCGAAATACTTCTCGAAACAAGCCAGAAGCTTCAGCAGGCGATAGGTACAGAGCAAATACTTACCGTGACTGCCGGGCAGCTTGTCAAGCTGCTTGAGTGCAGCGTTCTGATATACCCCGTTGAAAACGGCGATTTGAGCGAGCCGATGCTGTTTCCCGTGAACGAAAACGCCGGCTTTGACGATTATCTTACGCAGTATGATCGCGACAGCGCACGGTGGGTGTTAGAGAACGACCGCCGCGCCGGAAACGGAACGGATACGCGGCAGAAATCAAACGGAATTTACATGGCCATCCACGCAAACGGCAGAGTGTTTGCCGTTGCAGGCGTAGCCATGAAAGCTACCCCGATGCTTGAAAGCTTTGAAAAGACCCTGACAGTTGCGATACTTGACGAGTGCGGCCTTGTGCTTGAAAATGAGTATAACCGCATCGAAAAGCGCAGGATCGAAGAAAAGGCAAGAGCCGAGGAGCTGCGGTCAAACCTTCTGCGCGCCATATCTCACGATCTGCGCACGCCGCTGACGAATATATCCGGCACTGCGGCGCTGCTCATGGAAAACGAGCTTTCCGAGGAAAAGCGCAGACAGATGTATGTTTCGGTGTACGACGATGCGCACTGGCTCATAGACCTTGTTGAAAACCTTCTTTCTATAACGCGCATGGAGGGCGGCAGCAGAATTGAAAACATGCAGCCGGAGCTTCTGGACGATATCTTCCGCGAGGCCGTTTCGCATTCGGACAGGCTGCTGTCGGAGCATGAGCTGGAAGTTAAGCTTGATGATGAGCTGCTCATGGCATATATGGACGCAAGGCTCATAGTGCAGGTTGTAATTAACCTTATTAACAACGCCGTGAAATACACGCCTCGAGGCTCGCATATCTGCCTTGAAGCGTCGGCACGGGATGACAGAGTGCTTATAAGCGTTACCGATGACGGAAACGGCATAAGCGACGAGGCAAAAGAAAAGATATTTGATATGTTTTACACCGGAAACAAAGCAAGCAGCGACGCAAGACGCGGCCTCGGCCTCGGGCTTGCGCTGTGCAAAAGCATTGTTGAAGCGCACGGCGGCAGCATAGAGGTTTCAGATAACACGCCGCACGGCGCGGTGTTTACATTCGATTTGAAAAGGGCGGAGGTGCAGCCTGATGAATAAACCGCAGATACTTATAGTTGAGGATGATAATGCCGTTGCTAATCTTATCTCGGCAACGCTTGAAACGCAGGACTACGCCTATAAGCGCGCAGCTACCGGAGCGGGTGCCGTTATGGAGGCATTATCGTGCAAGCCGGATGTTGTTCTGCTTGACCTCGGTCTGCCGGATATGGACGGAGTTGAGATAATAAAAAAGATCCGTTCGTGGAGCAATATGCCGATCATTGTGGTCTCGGCGCGCAGCGAGGATTTTGACAAGGTCTCGGCGCTCGATGCCGGAGCGGACGATTATCTGACAAAGCCGTTTTCCGTCGATGAGCTGCTTGCGCGCCTGCGCGTTGCACTCAGACGTGTCAGATACGACGGTGACAGGATCGGCGAGGAATCCAGCACATACGAAAACGGCGATATGCGTATCGACTATTCGGCCGGCTGCGTGTATATATCCGACGTCGAAATACACCTCACTCCGATAGAGTACAAGCTCCTGTGCCTTCTTGCGAAAAACACCGGCAAGGTGCTCACGCACAATTACATTTTAAAAGAGGTATGGGGAAGCCCAACCGCGTCTGACGTATCGTCGCTTCGCGTTTATATGGCAACACTGCGCCGAAAGCTGGAAAAAAACTCAAACGGCGTTCAGTATATCCAGACTCACGTCGGCATCGGATACAGAATGCTCAGAATAACGAACAAATAATCAAATAGTGTATGCTAATGCATAAAACTATTAACAAAATTTTCGTGAAATATTGCTCTTTGTGGTGTTAAACTATACACAATATATATTTTGATGGGAGTAAAATACATGAACGAAGTTAAATCCCCCAAAAAGCCGCTGATGTATTACTATACGATAGTGCTCATCCTTTTGCTGGTGTTCAATTTTGTCGCAATGCCGTGGATAAGCGAGCATCAGATCAAGGAAGTGGATTACAACACCTTTATTGAAATGGTCGATAAAGGGCAGGTAAGCGCTGTTGAGATCCAGCAGCAGAACAACCGCATTCTTTTCCAGGGAAATGACAACAGCAAGATCTATAAGACCGCAATGCTGCCGGATAACGATCTCGTTTCGCATTTGCTTGACGCAAATGTTTCCACCACCGGCGAAGAGATCGAGCAGACCTCGGCATTGGTGAGCATCCTTGCGTGGGTTCTGCCTATAATCCTGTTTATTGCGATCGGCCAGTTCATGTCGCGCAAGATGATGGAGAAGATGGGCGGCGGAAACTCCATGATGTTCAACATGGGCAAGTCCAATGCAAGAGTATACGTTAAATCCGCCGAGGGCATTAAATTTGCAGACGTGGCAGGCGAGGATGAGGCAAAGGAAAACCTCTCCGAGATAGTCGATTATCTGCACGATCCCGGCAAATATCGCGAGATCGGCGCGTCAATGCCCAAGGGCATACTGCTTGTCGGCCCTCCGGGAACCGGCAAGACCATGCTCGCTAAGGCCGTAGCCGGCGAAGCGGATGTTCCGTTTTTCTCGATGTCCGGCTCCGAGTTTGTCGAGATGTTTGTCGGCATGGGTGCGAGCAAGGTGCGCGATCTGTTCAAGCAGGCAAAGGAAAAAGCACCCTGTATAGTTTTCATCGACGAGATCGACGCTATCGGCAAGAAGCGTGACGGTCAGCTTGGCGGAAACGATGAGCGCGAGCAGACGCTTAATCAGCTTCTCACCGAGATGGATGGCTTTGAGGGCAATAACGGCGTAATAATCCTTGCCGCAACAAACCGCCCCGAATCGCTCGACCCGGCGCTCACGCGCCCCGGCCGCTTTGACCGCCGCGTTCCCGTTGAGCTTCCCGACCTCAAGGGCAGGGAGGAGATCCTCAAGGTCCACGCCAAGAAGATAAAGATAGCCGAGGATGTTGATTTTAATAAGATCGCGCGCATGGCCTCCGGCGCCTCCGGCGCAGAGCTTGCAAACATCGTTAATGAAGCGGCCCTGCGTGCCGTGCGTGACGGACGGCGCTTTGCAAGTCAGGCCGATCTTGAAGAGAGCATCGAGGTCGTCATAGCAGGCTACCAGAAGAAAAACGCCATCATGACCGATCATGAAAAGCACATAGTTGCATATCACGAGATAGGGCATGCTCTTGTCGCCGCAAAGCAGACTAATTCCGCGCCCGTGCAGAAGATCACGATCGTTCCGCGCACCTCCGGCGCGCTGGGCTACACCATGCAGGTCGAAGAGGGCAACCACTATCTCATGAGCAAGGCTGAGATAGAAAACAAAATAGCTACCTTCACAGGTGGCCGTGCAGCCGAGGAGGTCGTGTTCGGCTCAGTAACGACGGGCGCATCCAACGATATCGAGCAGGCGACAAAGCTTGCCCGTGCGATGATAACGCGCTACGGCATGAGCGAGGATTTTGACATGGTCGCAATGGAAACGGTAAATAACCAGTATCTCGGCGGCGATACGTCTCTTGCGTGCTCTGCCGATACTCAGGCCGAGATCGACCGTCAGGTGGTCGCGCTTATAAAAAAGCAGCACGATAAGGCGATAAAGATACTCACCGATAACCGCGATAAGCTCGATGAGCTTGCACGGTTCCTGTATGAAAAGGAAACCATAACAGGCGAGGAATTTATGGACATATTAAATAAGTAAACAGCGCGTGAAAACGTAAGAAGCCGGGAAGTCCCGACTCCTTGCGTTTTCACCGTTTTTTCGGCTTTCGATGCGGATGCAAGGCAAATGCAGACTGTCAAAGTAATACGCAGAGGGAAACCGACAATCACACAGAAATTGTGCAATTATTAAAAAATGCTGAAAAATGCGCAAAAACACGTTGCATTTCGCGTTAATTTGTTGTTAAATAATAATGTTATAAAATAGTTTGACTTGTTGCTCTAATGAGGAAGGCGTATGAACCTTACAGACATTTTATCGGTGCTCGGCGGTGCCGTGCTCGGCGCTGCGGTGGCGTATATCAACATGCGCATAAGCAAAGCGAACATGAATGCGTCAAATATGGCTGCCGTCATGGGCGTTAATATGCTGCGGCTGCTGCTTGATGCGGCGGCTCTTGCCGTGTGTTTTTTTGTTTGCAGGGCGTATGATCTTCCGATGATGGCAACCCTCATTGCGGCGGCCGTCGGTCTGTCCGGCGGCGGAATGCTGTTTTTGAAGATGATGGTCAACAAAACTCAGCCGCAAAGTAAAGATACGGCGGACGGAGGTGAAAAATAATTGAAAGAATTCTTTGAAAACTTTTTGATGCCGACCAAGACTATCTATTCTATGTGGGTGATAATGGCGGTTATTTTGCTGTTTAGCATAATAGCGACGCGCAAGATGAAAGACGTGCCCGGCCCGCTGCAAAACATTGCGGAAATGGCTGTGGGCGGACTTTTGAACTTCTTTGCCGGAGTCCTGGGAGAGAAGAAGGCGCGGCACTATTTCCCGATGCTGGCGTCGTTCTTCATCCTGATCATCGTCTGCAACTATTCGGGACTTATTCCCGGATCGGGAGATCTGTTCACGGTCCCTACATCGGTGCTGACGGTAACGGCGGCGCTGTCGACCATATCTTTTGTCGCCATCCAGTCGTCCGGCATAAAAAAGCATGGCCTTGGCAAATACCTCGGCACGTTCTTCAAGCCATTTGCGTTCCTGTTCCCAATCTTGATTCTCGAGCAGTTTACGCGACCGCTTTCTATGGCATTGCGACTTTACGGCAATATTTACGGCGAAGAGCTTGCAGCTGAAACGCTGTTTGAACTGTTCCCCGTAGGTTTGCCTATAGTCATGCATATACTGAGTCTTCTGTTCTGCTTCATTCAGGCAATGGTATTTACCATGCTGCTTGCCGTCTTTATCAATGAAGCCACCGAGGACGAAGAATAAACAAGTAAACACATACACAATTATAGGAGGAAACACAAATGTCAATAGCACAGGGTCTTATCGCAATAGGCGTTGCACTGGCCATCGGCCTGAGCACGATCGGCGTCGGTATCGGCCAGGGTCTTGCAGCCTCGAAGGCACTTGAGGGTATGGCACGTCAGCCGGATATGAAAGGTCAGCTTCAGTCTGTCATGATCCTTGCAATGGGCTTTATGGAAGCGCTGGCCATCTATGGTCTGGTCATCGCATTCATGCTTATTGCCAAGATGTAAGAATAGAAATAGCATCTTGAAAGGGGGAGACCAGATTGATTTTAGACATAGTTGGACTGCAGATCAGCGTACCTGAGTTCATACTTACTATTATCAGCTTCTTCCTGTTTATGTTCCTGTTGAACAAATTCCTTTTCAAGCCCGTTCTCGGCTTTATGGACGCGCGCAAGGCACGCATTGACGAAGGCTTTGCCGAGGGAAAGAAGGCCGAGGCAGCACTTGAAGAGAACAAGGCACAGCTTGCACAGGAGCTTGCTCAGACCGGCGCTGATGCACGCGGCGTTATAAACGCGGCGCGCAGCGATGCCGAAAAGGCAAAGGGCGAGGTGCTCAACGCCGCCCATGCCGAGGCCGAGCAGCTTCATAAAAACGTCCGTGAGCGAGTGAAAAACGAGGAAAAGGCCGCCGTCGGCGAAATTGACGGCAGCATGCCCGAGCTTGTCGCTCTGTTGTCCGACCGTCTTGTCGGCAGCGGTGCGCAGGATAACAAGGCGCTCATCGACGATTGTGTCAGCAAAACCAAGGAATGATCCCGATGTATAACAGGAATTACGGGAAAGGAGGGATAGTTTTCAAGTGGATATCATATGGAAAATAGTTAACTTTATCATACTGTTCGGCGCTCTGTATTTCATCTGCCGCAAGATGAATCTTTTCGACAAGATGTTCGGCAGCCGCAGACGCGGCATAGGCGAGGAGATCGAAAACTCCGAAAAGGCAAAGGCGCAGGCCAAAGCCCTCGGAGAGGATATCGAAAAAGCCAGAGCCGAAAACGAAGAGCGCAAGCAGCAGCTTCTCAATGACGCC
>ULTH01036131.1_pt1 | contig 12095 bp, 10 predicted proteins | sample 1957421 | NCBI WGS metagenome assembly ULTH01 (sample SAMEA4835729, study PRJEB28245) | human gut metagenome | biome: gut microbiome; material: fecal sample | place: Denmark | collected 2008 | reverse complement strand
ACCACAATCCGAGGTCTTAACCGCTTGACGACAGGCGCCATATTTCCGACATATTTTAGTATAACAAATAAAGATTTTTTCGCAAGAGCCAAAAATAAAGACGCTTTAAAAAGCGTCTTTATTAATTATTAATTTATTCTCTGGAACATATATCCAATACCACGTGCCGTCAATATTAATTCAGGATTGGTTGGATCTGCTTCCAACTTAGAACGCAGCCGTGAAATATGCACATCAACAACTCTTGTGTCAATTCTATGATCTGCTGGATAAGACCATACGTGCTGTAATATTTCATTTCTGGAATACGCTTGACCGGAGTTATTAACTAACAACTCTAATAAGCTAAACTCCATCCCTGTTAAACGAATTCGTTCATTTTTTCTATAAACTTGACGTCTTGCTGTATCAATTTTTATAGCACCAGTTGTAATAATATTCTTACCACCTTTAGCACCAGCAGCTGATCCTGAAGCAGAAGATGATGAAGATGGAATAATCACATCCTTACTAATAGTTCTTCTTAATACAGCTTTCACACGAGCTTCTAACTCTTTTGGACTAAATGGTTTTATAACATAATCATCAGCACCAAGTTCCAGTCCGGTTATTCTTTCTGAAACATCGCCCAATGCTGTCAGAATTATAATCGGAACATCTGATGTTCTACGGATTTCTCTAGTTACTCCATAACCATCCATCTTTGGCATCATAACGTCTAACACCACTAAATCTGGATTTGTTTTGTTAAATACTTCAACAGCTTCCTCACCATCTTCAGCTGTTACAACGTCGTATCCGACCATCTTAAGACGAGTTTCTAAGATTCTTCTGATACTTGCTTCGTCATCAGCTACTAATATCTTTTGACGTGCTTCTCCTTCTGAACCCGTCTCTTGCAATTCTTCATTCTCTGCCATGCGACCACCTTTAACCTTGTAATTTACAAAAATTTGAAATTCTTAATATTTATACATATATCTTAATAGAATTTCAAGATTTTTGCAAGGGGTAATATTATAATAAAATTAATCTTTTTAGACACTTAATCCTGCTCTCCCAGACAATACACAAAATTTTCCAAGTTTATTAATATCATTTTGGAGGATTTTTTATGTATCGAGTTTTTTTAAGTTTATTAATTTTATCAGCAGCCCTATTAAACCCGCTGTTTGTTTTAGCCGAATCACGCACAATAGTAACAAGACGTCCTGTGTATAATAATCGTTTTAACAACAGACATTACCACAGACCGCCAAATAGATACTATAATAACAGACGTCCTTATTACAGACCAAATAATTTCTACAATAATGCTTATAATCAGAGAAGATTTTTCCATCCAAGAAGAAGTTCATTTTCTGACCTTAGCGCACTTGAACAATACACATTAAACAGGAATTTTACACGCGAAAGCGACCTGGAACGTTTACAAAGACTTGAAATGCAAGCATTTGGTGCTGTACAGCAAGGCGACATTAATACAAGGTACGATAACGTAAGAAATGCAATACTATCGCGACCTAAAAATAACTATCGTACATCTTTAATAAGAAATATTGGAAATTTCTTCGGAGGTCAACTTACCGGCTTTACGCCGTCATTTAATTCATCTTTTGATGATGACCCTTTTTTCTCCAGTAACTCAAGTTTTACGACTACACAATTTCCATCTACATTCGGAAGTACATCTACAACAGGATACTCCAGTCCTTTCGGCAAAGGCTATCGTGTCAATAACTTTGGAACAGGAAGCTCAACAGGTGTACATATTTTGGACTAAAGTCCTCTTTCAGGAAAAGCAGAGTTTGATTTAACTATCTCATAGTATTCATTCTTATCAATATTGACACCCATATTTTTAATATTGATTGTGAATTTCTTTTTCTTACTCTTTTTTAGTTTTGAAATATTATTGCCTGACAATTGAATTACCTTCTCCAACTTGAACAATTGTCGGCTTATGAGTTTTGATTTCTTCCGGCGTCAGTTCTGCATATGTAACAATGATAATCTTATCTCCCGGCTGTGCTTTACGTGCAGCCGCACCATTTAAACAGAAACATTTTGATCCTCTTGCTCCTTTTATTGCATAGGTTTGAAATCTTTCTCCATTATTTATATTAAGGATTTCAACTTTTTCCCATTCCAGTATATTTGCTTTTTCTAAAAATTCTTCATCTATCGTTATTGAGCCAACGTAGTTTAAATTTGCATCTGTAACAGTTGCTCTGTGTATTTTTGAATTTAAAAAATGTCTTAACATATCTACCTCGCACATTTTATATTAGCATGGGGGTAAATAGAAATCCAGCATAACTATATATTATTGGGGAATGTTTTTTTACACCAGAGGTTTAAACTTAAATAAAAGGAGGTCAAAGTGTTAGATTTATTCATCCTGGAAACATGTCCATACTGTCGCAAGGTTATGTCATTTCTTGACGAAAAAGGAGTTAAGTACAATAAAGTTGATATTACAGACAAACCCTCAGAAGAAGCTTTAATTAAAATGGGCGGAAAAAGACAGGTACCGTTTTTGGTTGATACTGATAGAAACATACAGATGTATGAGTCAGATGATATTATTGAATATTTGAAAACGGTAATATAGGGCTGCAACCAACATGCGTAACACCTAAAGGCGGGCTTGGAGTCTTAATACATACTTGTAGTTGCACTAAACCAGCCGCCCAATGTCTACGTGCGTAGCATAAGGCAAACCCTCAGAGCGCACGACTCTGAGGGTCATTGAAAGGACCTTTATTATCTCTATTATTTTCTCTACGTTTACAAGTTTATTAAATCAGGTTCAAAGCTATAGAAGGCAATTGGTTAGCTGTTGATAACAGTGTTGCAGTTGCCTGCTGAAGAATCTGATATTTAATATAGTTTGAAGATTCAGTTGCTGCGTCAGCATCCTTAATTGTAGAAACAGCTTCGGTTAAGTTTTCTCTCTGAATATCTGTTGACTCAATTGCGGATTCTAAACGGTTCATGTAAGCACCGATTTTTGTACATCTAAGAGATACATTATCAATTGCTTCGTCAATGTAGTCAATGAATTCACGAGCAGATGAATCATTTCTATAAATTGCATTACACATATTTGTTATAGAAATAGAACTTCCGTCTTTTGTTTTATTGATAGTTGCATCACCATCAGCAGCTGTGATTACACCATTTTCTGCAAGAGCAGCTGCAAGTGCAGATTCATATGAGCCTGATTTATATATCAGATTTCCCTGAGCATCTTTTTTAGGGGTACCGTCAGGATTAAGCTCTCTTGCTCTATACTCATAAGTATCATCAGCTGTACTTGAGTTCAAATTGATATAGCCGCCTTTAGTCGTAGATTTGAATCCCATTATAACTGTAGACTTTGCGCTAGCAAAGAGGAATGCATCCATCTTGATAACACATCGTTTATCAGAATACAAACCTACCTGCAGGTTAATATCTTCAGTTCTTGAGCCATCCAATAGATATGCATCGTTAAAGTCAGTAATTTCACAAAGACGGTTAATTTCATCCATTCTCTGCTGAACTTCAAGACTGATAGCATCTAAAGAAGCAGAACCATAAGTACCGTTGGCGGCCTGCATGGTCAAATCTCTAATTCTCTGTAAATAATCGTTAATGATATCTAAAACACCTTCTTGAGTTGTTAACATATCCAATCCCATTTGAGCGTTTGTTTCAATGATATCGTAACCGCTTATTTTAGCTTCCATGCCGTTATAAACTGCATAACCGGCTGCGTCATCCGCTGCAGAGTTTATCTTGAAGCCGGTAGATAATCTCTCCATTGCTGTGTTCATGCCTTTGGTTGCATCTCTAAGATACTTTTGACATGTGAGGGATGACAAATTCGTGTTAATTGTAATCGTTGAAGTTGATCCCATAATAATTTCCTTTCAATAAATTATTTTGCCTTTCCCTTATATCTACGGCACTAATTTTTATAACTTTACAACTTTAGTTAGAGAATACTCCATATGGAGTAGATACAGAGTTTAAACCCTTATAAACAGAGGCTTTTAACAATCTTAAATTAGATAATATTTAATTTATTCTAATACTTTAGTTAGAGAAAATTACCCGACTTTCTTACCCGTCAGGGGAGTAAAATTCATCCATCTATTCTTATATTCTTATTTTTACAGGGAGGGTATTATGAATTTAGAACATTCAAAAACATTACAATGTCTGGTCAATGCATTTGCCGGCGAATCGCAGGCAAGAAACAGATATACATTCTTTTCAAAAGTAGCAAAGGAAGAAGGTTATGAACAAATAAGCGATATTTTTTTAGTTACGGCAGAAAATGAAAAAGAACATGCCAAGTTATTTTATAAACAAATTCCGGATTCAAAACACTTTCAGGTGAACGGAACTTATCCTTTTTCTTATGGTGATACCTACAGTAATCTGATTGCTGCAGCAAGCGGCGAAAGAGAGGAGTGGGAAATTTTGTACAAAGAAGCTGCACAAATAGCTAAAGATGAAGGTTTTGATGAAATATCACGACTTTTTGCTAATATTGTTGAGATTGAAAAAAGACATTCCCACAGATTTGAAACACTTGCAGGGCTGCTAAAAGAAGGAGCATTGTTTAAGAAAGAGGAAGTTACACAATGGGTTTGCAGAAAATGCGGACATACCCAAATCGGAAAAGAAGCACCATGTAAGTGTCCGGTTTGCGACCATCCGCAAGGTTATTTCGAATTGTTTGTTGAAAAATTTTAAATACAAATCAAAAACTCCGTTTCCAAGTTTTGAAACGGGGTTTTTGATTTGTAAATCTTTTGTAATATATACCTATTTTGCCACATATTTTTGATATGATTTTTATGGAATTAAGTTTTGGAGTTTAAATAAATGAGAAAAAATATTAAGACGCTTTTATGTGTTACAGCTTTTGTTGGCGCAATGTCATCTGGAATAGCTTTTGCGGATAATTTGACTATCTCTTCTGGCTCAACCGAAACAATTAGCCAGGAAGCAACATATGATAATATTATTAATGCTGGTACACTAAATAATAATGCAAGCTTGACAGTGGAAACAAGCTTGCAGAACAGCTCAAGTATTAACAATAGCAGCAGTATAGTAACAACAGAAATAACCAATCAGTCCGGTGCTTCCATTACAGGTGTGTCTGGCAGCATTGAAATTAGCAATGGAGGAACAAATGACGGCAGTATCACCCAGAATATTGTGAATGTAACCGCTGGCACGCTGACTAATAGCGGAACCATTAGCGCTGAAACTTTTAACAACTCTGGACAGCTTACCGGTACCGGTAAGCTAATTGCGGCCGGAGGCAGCAATTCAACAACAATCGAACAAGATACAATTGAAATTACCGGAAATTATACTAATAACGGTACTATGACCGCAAATAAAGAATTTACAAATGCATCTTCTGATATTACAGGTAACGGTAGTTTAATTATTAAAGATAGTACTGGCAACAGTTCAAATGGAGGAAGTATTTCTCAGGCGATTGTAAATATCAGCGGTAATAAATTCACTAATACTGGTTCTATTACGGCATCTCAGGAGTTTACGAACTCTGCTGATATTACAGGTACAGGGAGCATTAGTGCAAACCAGGGCGGTACTAATACTGGGAGTATAACTCAAAATGAAGTTACAACCGGCGGGACTTTCAACAATGGAGATGGTACAACTGCCGGAACAATAACAACAGATAAACTCACAAACAATGGCACATTTAATAATAATTCAGGAAGCAGTATAATTTCAGATGAAATTATTAATAATGATAAGTTCATAAATAATGGCAGCATTGGCTCTTCATCAGATAAAGGTACTATTGATAATAAAGGAACATTTACTAATAATGGTTCTATAATTGCATCAACTATTACAAACGAAACCGGTAAAGAGTTTATCAATAACAGCGGGAAAGAAATAACAGCAGAGTCTTTTATTAATCAAGGCTCTGTTACCAACAATGGTACTATTAATGCAGGAAGTTTAAACAATTCCAGCAGCATTACAGGTAATACAGGTTCGTTAATTATTTCTAACGGGGGTACTAACAGTGGAACAATTTCTCAGAATATTGTTTCAATTACTGGTGGGACACTTACTAATAACAATAGTATTACAGCAAATGAGTTTAATAACTCTGCAACTATTTCAGGTAGTGGAAGCTTAACAGCCACAACCGGAAATAACAGCGGGAATATAACCCAGGATAACGTTACAATAAATGGTGATTATACCAATACCGGTACAATTACATCTAACAATAACTTCACAAACTCTGGTGACATTTCTGGTGACGGCGGAAAATTAATTGTTAACAATGGTTCTAATTCAGGCAGTATTTCTCAAGACACTCTGGAAACCAGCGGTACATTTGAAAACACGGGAAGTATTATTGCAGATATTACCAACGGAGGAACGTTCACTAACAATGGTACTATCGGTACTAATCAAAACAAAGCAGAAATTACAAATAACGGAACCTTCACAAACAATAATTCTGTTATAGCTTCTGCTATTACCAATAGTGAGAATAAAACATTTACTAATGCCGGAACTGTGGTAACAGATACAATTACTAACAACGGTACATTAGATGGTAATGGAAGTATTACAATTGGCGGCGGTGAAAACAGCACAACAGGAGTTATTAGTCAGAATAATATTACTATTAACGGTAATTTTGCCAACAACGGTGACATGACTGCTAACAATAGCTTTTCGAATAGTGCTGATATTACAGGAGGCGGAAACCTTAATATTAACAACGGTAACAATACCGGAAATATTACTCAAGGTGAAATTACAGTTGATGGTAAACTTACCAACACAGGCGGTTCTATAAGTGCCGGCTCTATTGCTAACAATGGTACTATATCTCTTGAAAACGGGTCATATTTAGAAATTACCGGTTCCGGTTCAGACATTGGCGGCACAATTGATGCAATTGGAACTGGAAACAATCTTGCTGCCGGCAGTAACAATGTTACAGGAACTATAAATATAGGTAATTCCAGCACTGCTTCTGACTTAACTCTTGAAAGCGGAAACGTTGTTGCGGATGCTGTTGTAAATATTACACAAAACGGTGAATTTAAGCTTGAAGGCGGAGAAACTACTCTTAACTCAAATGACACTTGGGCCGGAAAAGTAAGCCTTAACGGCGGAAAGCTGACAACAAATGTTACACAAAACGGTATCTTAGATGCTGATACTGGAGAACTTACTGTTGGAAGCGGTTCACTTACAATCGGCCAAGGAAGCTCTATTGCCGGCGATGTAACAACAGAAATTGCTAACGGAACAACATTAAATGTTAATAATGGCGGAGAAGTAACGCTTAATAGCGGCGATAACTGGAATGGAACAGTTTCTCTCAATGGAGGCAAACTGGATGTAAGCGGCTTGACTGCAAATGGAACACTTCACGGTAACAGCGGTGATTTAATAGCTGGAACAGGCAACTTAAATATTGGCACTGGCAGCTATATTGAAAATGAAGTTGCTATTCAAACAAGCGGTAATATTAATATTACAGGCGAAGGTATTGTCGGAATTGATGATAATGATACCCTTGACTCAAACTCTATAATATCTTTAAAAGATAATGGAACCCTCAATTATGGCAACACTAAAGATCCAAGCTTTAAGATTGAAGCAGAATCTGGGAATTTGAATTTGTTAGAAAATTCAAATATGACAATTGATGGCAGCAGCTCTATTGCAGATGCAGTTGCTCTCGATATCCAAAAAAATGCGACATTAACATTAGCAAGTGCTGAGATTAACCTTGATAAAGCGGATAAATGGAATGGCACTATTGAAAATCAGGGCGGTACTATTAATACAGATAATGTAACACAGTCGTCAAGCACTGCGGCTTTGATTCAAAGCGATGGTACTACCAATATTGATAAAAATTCAAATATAACACTTGGAGAAAAAAGTGAAATATCAGGCGGTTATATTAACATAACTAATAATTCTGTATTAAATACAGTTAATGCCAATATTACCGGCGGTAATATGACAATAGATGAAAACTCTGCATTTGTTGTTAAGAATGGTACATTTGAATTAGACAAAATAATAGCTTCCGGTGATGGAGCAATGCAAAATGCTTTAATCCATACTATGAACGGCGAACGAAACATGTCGTCTATCGGAGAGCTCAATATAGCAAATCAAGCAAACTTCAATATTGATATTCATGCAAGAAGCAACCAGATTACAAGTAATGACCAGTTTATGGTTGGAAGTATGACTGGTGATGGTGTTGCAAGAATTGATCAATGGAGCTTAAACGGAGATATATTTGGCTGGGATGCACCAATTGACAGAAATATCGTTCTTGATCATATATTTGTAGACAAAGATGGCAATCCGCTTGAAGGAAACATAGAAATAACAAGAGATGCAACCTTGACTCCAATCGGCTGGTATCAGCTTAATCAGCATGGCAGCGGAGCCGGAGCTCTCTATTCTTTAGATATGATAAAGTTTAACCCTCATGTATTCAGAGGTCAGGTTACAACAATTGCACAATGGCAGAACCAGTTAGCAATTGATGATATGCTCTTCACTCATTCTATGGTTCTTCCTAGCTTTAAAGATGAGGATGGAGGTGTTGCTTCTTCAGGATTAATGGCAAACAGATATGCAGCAACAAATCCATTATTTGCACCATACCAGTATTCCCGCAAAGACGGTGGACTATGGTACAAAATGTATGGTAACTTTGAAAACCTGAACATGAATCTTTCCGGTTTGGGCAGAGTCGGCAATAACTCTTATGGTGCTTTAATCGGTGCTGACTTCGGGTTAAAAGAACTAAAAAATGGTTGGAAATTCATGCCGACAGCATATATTGGCTATAATGGAGCCCATCAGACTTACCCGGGAGTTGGAGCTTACCAGAATGGCGGACAGGCTGGTTTCCTCGGGACATGGTATAAAAATAACTGGATTATCGGAGGTTTAGTATATGGCGGCATATATGACAATGTCATGAATGTAGGTGGACACGCTGATAATACATTTAACTACTTCGCAGGTGCTGCGACTAAATTTGCTTACAATTGGAGATTTCATAGAGATTGGGTATTGCAGCCTAACTTTATGGCAGCATACAATTTCTTCGGGCAGCAAAACTGGCACTCTGATTACGGTCAAATGGGAATGATGGCCGGTATGCTTAATGGAGTTAACGTTGCACCTGGTATTAACTTAATATGGGAAAAAGAAACTTTCAGTATCTACGGAACACTGCAATATATGTACAATGTAAACGGCGCAGTCGGAGGACAGGCTGGTAATGTAGGTCTTCCTCAGCTCGAAATGGAACGCGGATATATTCAGTATGGTATCGGTTTCACAAAGAAATTTACAGATAGATTTTCAGGTTATCTGCAAGCTGTTCTACGAAATGCCGGAAGAACCGGCTGCGGTTTCCAAATGGGCTTTAACTTCCTGTTAGGTAAATAGGAAAAGAAAAAAGAGCCGTATAAACGGCTCTTTTTTTTTCTTAAATCCAGCTATAATTAACTCAAGGCCAATAAAGATTTTACTGAACGAGCATTTTCTTTTACAGCTTCATCAGAGTGCATGTTGATTGTATCATCTAAAATTTTTATAACTTCTGATTTATCTTTTAAAGAAAGAATTTCATTAATAGTGCTCATAGCAACAGCAGGAGAAAGGTCATTAATACCTTTACCTTGATTGATAATCACAACTTTTAATGAATCGTGCAAATTTTTCTTTACTAGAGCACGTGATGTGTATTCTCTAATTTCATTATCAGGAGAATTAGTACCTAATTCTTCCAGAACTTGAATTGAGCTTGTGTCTTCATGAGCTGTAAGAGCATCAATAATTTCAGCAATATTTTTATTCATTATGCAGCCTCTCTTTCAGACATAAGGTTAATTTCATGTTCCCACATAGCTTTTAAATCTTGAACAGGAGTATCTTTTGTGATTTTGTTGTGATGAACACTGCTAATTAAAGAATTCCACTTATCAGCAAGTCCTTTTCCAATATCAGTAACGTCTTTATTCAAGAAGGACATTTTATTTGAAATGCTGTTACCTAGACCGGAAATTGAATTAGAAAGACCTTTTCCAATGTCAGCAACATCCATGCTCATTGTATTATTCCAAGCTTCTGAGATATTTTTTATACCGGCAATATCAGAAATATTTGTATTTTTAGCGTAGTTCCAAGCACTTGAAATACCGCCTCTAACTCTGTTTACAAAGTTTACGATTGATTCAGGAAGTAAAGACTTCATTTTAGTCATGCTGCCTGCAACAGAAGATGAAATCATCTTCAATTTGTTTACTTTCTTTTGTTCAAATCCGTCGAAAACATCGGCAAATGGCAAACTGTTCCCCTCAAAGTTTGAGTATTTGAACGGATTTGGGGTTGTGATATTGCGAGATGTTTTGAACGGATTAGCAATTTTCTGCCCAAGGTTTAAACCTACGTTGTTAATTTTTGACATACTATTCCTTTCTTTATTCTCAGACTCTTTTACATTTATAGCTTAACAATATTAAAAAGAAAATAAATCATTAGAATAGATGATTATTTTATGCAAAAAATCTATAACTTTGGTATGAGAAAAAAAGGATTAGATTAATATCTAATCCTTTTTTTATTATTTCTGGTAATCTTTTCGTCCGATATAATCCTCCCAATATGTTCTTGAACTATCAAGCGGACTAATATCATTAATAGCGTAATATGCGCAGTTTAAACCTATGTTGCTATTGTAGCAATTCTCTGCACCTTTTAGAGCTCCGGCACTCCAAGCTGGCCCTTGACCTCCATAATAATTCTTTGGATGCTCCTGACCATCCGGAATTACTTCTCCATCAACTGTAAACAGGAATGAAAATATATCTATACCAAAAGTGTTTGGTCCTTTTTGCCCATTTGTATCAATACAAATTCTCGGCCCATTATAACCTTCAAGCGGGGCATCATCAAAACTTATTAATCGTCCTAAAGAATCAGATCTTATACCAGTCGTATCACATGGCCAATTCTGTTTTGCATGAGTTTTTAGTGTATAAAAATCATAAGGTTTGGTAACAGATGAATCTGAATCATAACGCCAATCACTAGTTTTAGAAAGTGTTGCCATATAATCACCAAACTCTTTGTAAAACTCTGTTGAGCCATTTATACGGTAATATTCAGAAGCTGTCATTGAGTGATTCGCCTGAAAATATGAAGCAAAGTCATTTAACTCTGCATAAGCTTTCTGTAAATGAGCATGATGTTCAACAATATCTCTCTTTGCCATCAATCCGGGCAATGCGACTACAGCAACAATTCCACAAATAGTCAGAGTTATAAGCCCTTCAGCAAGTGTGAACCCTTTTAATTTTTTCATCATCTCTCCTTATTAACCATTAGTTTTAAAATTAAAAACAGAGGGGATGGGATTCGAACCCACGGTAGAATTGCTCCTACACAACCTTTCCAAGATTGCACCTTAAACCGCTCGGACACCCCTCTTCGCGTTAATTAATATTGTACTAAAACTAAACAAGATTGTAAACCCTAATATTAAAGAAAGGATGCCAGAGTAACGGCATCCAACAGACTAGACAAATCCTTATTGCGCATACTGCCCTGTATGCGTTAATAAAAACTCGTTTTTACTATTTATCTGTCAGCCGTTTCTACTCCTAAGGGTGTACTGCGCACCATGTGAAAGGGTGTATGGTGCGCATCCCCTATCATACTGATATCCTTATGTTTATTTAGAATAGACGATTGAATAATTGCTTTTTACCGCCATTTTCTGTATAATTTTTTTGTTGACTTAAGAAACTACATTCTTTCTCATCACATTTAAACACCATGCGTTAACATTGTGTTTTCCAAACTATTTTGCTTACAAAGAAAAGTATACCACAAGTAAACCAAATAGTCAAGTATTAGTATACCAATAGGTAGCCATGAATTTTTTAGAGCTTCAAGATACTTTACAAAATTTAACTAATCAGAAAATTTTTCTCGCTGATTTTGCCAAAATTCTTGATTGCGGCAAAGCCAATATT
>ULTH01001876.1_pt1 | contig 12103 bp, 9 predicted proteins | sample 1957421 | NCBI WGS metagenome assembly ULTH01 (sample SAMEA4835729, study PRJEB28245) | human gut metagenome | biome: gut microbiome; material: fecal sample | place: Denmark | collected 2008 | reverse complement strand
CGGCTCCAGCTCTGGGAAGGCGAGATAGTTCGCCGCGATGTGTCCGCGGATATGATGCACGGGAATGAGCGGCACGTTCAGCGCATAGGCCGCGGACTTGGCAAAGTTCAGCCCCACGAGCACCGCGCCGATGAGGCCGGGGGCGTAGGTCGCGGCCACGGCGTCGATGTCGGATTTCTGAACGCTGGCCTCTTTGAGCGCCTGGTCGGTCAGCGCGGCGATGGCCTCGATGTGCTTGCGCGAGGCGATCTCCGGCACAACGCCGCCGTAGAGCGCGTGCAGGTCTGCCTGCGACGCGATGGCGTCGGAGAGCACTTTGCGACCGTCTTCGACAACGGCAACGGCGGTCTCGTCGCAGGAGGATTCAAAAGCGAGAATTTTCATTGCTGCGCCTCCGCTTCTGCCGCGCCGAATTCCTTCGTCATAATGATGGCGTCCTCCTTCGGGTGGTCGTAGTAGTTCTTGCGGCGTCCCTCGCCGCGGAAGCCGCGGCTGCCGTAAAGCGCGATGGCGGCATAATTGCTCTCGCGCACCTCAAGCGTCAGAAACGAAAGGCGGCTGCCCTCGGCAAAACGGATGAACACATCGAGAAGCTGCCCCGCGACCCCGCCGCGGCGGCAGTCGGGACGGACGGCCATTTTGGTGATGCAGCCTTCGTCCACAACGGCGAGCAGCCCTGCGTAGCCGACGACACTGCCGTTTTCCGCGTCCAGCGCGACTAAGAAGGCGGAGCAGGCATTTTCCAGTTCCTCTGCGAGCATATTGCGCGACCAGGGATTGGAGAAGCACTCGCGCTCAAGCTCAGCCACGTCGTTCAGATATTCGTTTGTCATCGGGACGATGCGCACTTTTTTCTTCAACTGTTCCATAGATGTCCTCCGGTTATTTGGCTTCGAGCCAGTTTTTGCCCCAGTGCGCTTCGGCAGTCAAGGGGACAGAGAGGTGCATGGCCCCTTCCATCTCTTCGGTGAGAAGTGCCGCGACCCGTTCCTTTTCTTCCTCCGGGCATTCGACGATCAGTTCGTCGTGTACCTGCAAAATGAGCTTTGCCTTTAAGTTTTCCTTGTGCAGCCGCTCGTCGACGCGCACCATTGCGAGCTTGATGACGTCCGCGGCCGTGCCCTGAATGGGCATGTTGCGCGCGACACGCTCGCCGAACGAGCGGGTATTGAAGTTGCTCGCGGTCAGCTCGGGCAGCGCGCGGCGGCGGTGCATCAGCGTTTCGACGTAGCCGCGCTCCTTGGCCTGCGCGACGACCTCGTCCATATAGCGGCGAATGCCGGGGAAGCGCTCAAAGTAGGTCTCGATATATTCCTTTGCCTCATACACGGGAACGCCAATGTCCTGCGCGAGCGAGAAGGCGGAGATGCCGTACACGATGCCGAAGTTGACGGCCTTCGCATGCGAGCGCATCTGCTTTGTCACCTGCTCGGCTGGCACGCCGAAGACCTGCGAGGCGGTGACGGTGTGAATGTCCTCACCGGTCAAAAATGCCGTGCGCATCGCCTCATCGCTCGCGATGTGGGCGAGCAGGCGCAGCTCGATCTGGCTGTAGTCCGCGTCGACGAGCACGCAGCCGCTTGCTGGGACGAACATCCGGCGAAATTCGCTGCCGAGCTTTGTGCGCGTGGGGATATTCTGGAGGTTCGGTTCAGTCGAGCTGAGGCGGCCCGTTGCTGTGACAGTCATCTGGAAGCTTGTGTGGATGCGCCCGTCGGGCGCGATGACCTTCAAAAGTCCGTCGCAATAGGTCGAGCGGAACTTTGCGTACTGGCGGTATTGCAGCACCTCTTCGACGATGGGGTTCTCCCAGCGGAGCTTTTCAAGCACGTCCGCATTCGTCGACCAGCCGGTTTTCGTCTTTTTGCCGTGCGGCAGCTGCAAGCGCTCAAAGAGCACCTCGCCGAGCTGCTTGGGAGAGTTGATGTTGAACGCCCCGCCTGCTTCCTCGTAGATGTGCTGCTCGAGCGTTTTGAGCTGCGCCTCCATTTCGCTGCCGAAGGCTGCGAGAGCATTTGCATCCACGCGCATGCCGGTGTGCTCCATGCGCGCGAGCACGGCGCAGAGGGGGAGTTCCACCTCGTAGTAGAGTTCGTGCAGCTCGCGCTGCTCGATCATGGGGGCGAACGCTTCATAGAGCGCGCCGACGGCGCTTGCGTAGATGTGGAAGGCTGCTTCGGCCTCAGCTGTGTTGCCAAGCATCGAGAAGGCCTCGCTGTCCAAGTGCTTCGGCTCGGCAAGTGTCTGGTGGAAGTAGGCGGCAAAAAGCGAGGCGATGTCGTACTTGCCCGCCGTTGCGTCGAGAAGGTAGCCCGCAAGCGCCGTGTCGAAAACGAAGCCCTCGATGGGAAGATCGTTTTCAAGCAGCGTGCGCTGGAGATCTTTTACATTGTGACTGACCTTTTTGATGTCGGAAGAAAAGAGCGCGCGCAGGAGCGCGTTCCAGTCTCCCTCATAGCGGTTGAAGTAAAACTCAGCGGAGACGGCGGTATGTTCGCCCGTATCGCAGTCGACGATTACGCCTGAGAGGTCGGACAGCGTTAAGAGCGTCACATGCTCCGCCTTGCGGAAGAGCGCGAGATATTCTTCTGCCTTTTCCGCCGTGGTCACGGCCTCGGCGGTCACGGCGAGGTCGACCGGCGCTTCGGCGGCGGGAAGGTCGGCGGACGGCTTGAGGCTGTATTTGTCGATAAGCTTCGTGAACTCGAGCTTCATAAAGAGCGGGTAGAGCGCGTCGGACGGCGATTTGCGCAGATTGTCCTGCGGGGCAAATTCGAGCGGCGCGTCGGTGATGATGGTCGCAAGATAAAAGCTCTTACGGGCGCTCTCCTCCCCCTCGGTGAGCTTTTTGATGACGTTCGGTTTTGCCTCAATGTCCGGCAGCAGGCGGTAGATCTCGTCGATGCTCTGATATTTCTGAATGAGCGCCGTCGCCGTCTTTTCCCCTACGCCGGGAACGCCGGGGATGTTGTCGCTCGCGTCGCCCATCAAGGCCTTGAGGTCGACGATGTGGGCGGGGGCAAAGCCGTAGCTTTCGAAAAACGCCTCAGGCGTCATGTCCTTTGTCGTGGTCTGGCCCATGCGCGAGGAGATGAGCTTGACGGTCGTGTGCTCGGTGACGAGCTGCAAGGAGTCCTTGTCTCCCGTGGCAACGACGCAGTCCCAACCCTCTTTTTCACACTTGCGCGAGATCGTGCCGATGAGGTCGTCCGCTTCAAAGCCTGCGAGCTCGTAGCGGGGAATGTTCATCGCGTCGAGCACCTCTTTGAGTACGGGCATCTGCATGGCAAGCTCTTCGGGCATGGCGTGGCGCGTGGCCTTGTAGCCCTCGTATTCCAGGTGACGGAAGGTCGGCTCGCGGCGGTCAAAGGCGACGCACAGCGCCTCGGGCTTTTCCTCGTCGAGTAAGCGGCTGAGCATCGTCAGAAAGCCGAAGATCGCGTGGGTGAAAAACCCGTCGCGCGTGGTGAGCGGACGGACGCCGTAATAGGCGCGGTTGACGATGGAGTTGCCGTCAAGTACCATCAATTTCATGGGAAGCACCTCCCAAAGTGCAAATTCTTACTAAATATAGTATAGCGCAAAGCAACCAAAAACACAACAAAAACCGCGCCGCCTCTCGGTGAGGAATGAGAAAGTATCGTGAGAATGAACAGAACGCTTGCAATTTCTTGTCGGGATGTTTATAATATTGACTGAAAATCTGTTTTGCTTCCTAATTTTTTGTTAGGAAGCGGGCGGAAAAACAAAAAAGAAAGGGAGAAAACTATGGAAAAGCTATTTCAGCTCAAGGCCAACGGCACCACGGTGCGCACCGAGCTTCTTGCCGGTCTGACCACCTTTATGACCATGGCCTACATCATCGCGCTCAACCCGAACCTGCTGACCAACTTTGCCGTGGGTACGCCGCTGTGGAACGGCGTGTTCCTCGCTACCTGCATCGCCTCCGCCATCGGCACGATCTGCATGGCATTTCTTGCCAACAAGCCCTTCGTCATGGCGCCCGGCATGGGCCTCAACAGCTTCTTCGCCGTCGTTGTTGCCAACATCGCCGTCATCAACGAGTGCGAGTACGAAACCGCCTTCCAGGCGGCGCTCGTCATCATTCTGGTGGAGGGCATCGTGTTCCTGATCCTCACGCTCTTAAAGGTGCGCGAGAAGATCGTCGAGGCGATCCCCCTCGGCGTGCGCTACGGCATCGCCCCCGCCATCGGTCTCATGCTGATGAACGTCGGTCTCGGCTCCAACGTTGGCATCTATGCCGAGGGCAACGGCTTTGCAAGCCCCTTCTACATGATGCGCGACTTCTTCGGCGCGCTCACGCCCAGCATCATCAAGGGCAGCATGGGCGAGGTGGGCTACCACACGATGGTCCTCACCGTTGTGACGGCCTTCCTCGGCGTGTTCGTCATGGTTGTGCTTGCCAAGAAGGGCGTGAAGGCGGCGGTGCTGCTCGGTATGCTCTTCTCCTCCGTCATCTACTGGGCGGGCAGCGCCATCTTCCTGCATGTGAACCCCTTTGCAAGCCTTGCAACGGCAAGCTTTGCTCCGCCCTTTGCCGACATGGTCTCCACCACGCTCTTCAAGTTTGACTTTGCGGGCTTTGTGAACATCGGCTGGTTCACCGCCATCACGCTTGTCATCACCTTCTGCATGATCGACATGTTCGACACCATCGGCACCCTCGTCGGCACGGCCTCCCGCGCCGGCATGGTCGATGAAGAGGGCAACATGCCCAACATGAAGGAAGCGCTGCTCTCCGATGCCATCGGCACGGTCGCGGGCGCCTGCACCGGCACCTCCACCGTCACGACCTTCATCGAGTCCGCCTCCGGCGTGGAAGCGGGCGGCCGCACGGGCCTTACCTCGCTCACCGCGGCGGTGCTGTTCCTTGCCTGCATGTTCCTTGCGCCCATCGCCGCCATCATCCCCGGCGCTGCGACCTCTGCCGCGCTCATCTATGTCGGCGTTCTGATGCTCCAGGGTCTCAAGAATGTAGACTTCGGCGACATGGACCAGATGCTGCCCGTGGCGGTCATGCTCATCGGCATGCCGATCTCCGGCTCCATCGGCCACGCCATCGGCCTCGGCCTCATCTCCTACACCTTCGTCAAGGTGTTCTCCGGCAAGGCCAAGGACGTGAGCGCGCTGACGTATGTGATCTCCGCGCTGTTCCTCGTCAAGTTCTTCGTCGTGGTGTAAGCGAGTATCAAGCTTCAAAAGAGCGTTCCTTTGGGAACGCTCTTTTTTCATGCGCTGCAATGTTCGGAAAAATTTATGAAATGCGCTCTTGACAGATCGGGGGGGCGGGATATTATTCTAAAGTTGTGAAAAAACAAATGGCAAGCACAGAGAAAAGAGGGACGCATATGCTTTATATTGACCATCTGAGCAAAACCTTCGGCGAGAAGAAGGCTGTGGACGATCTGACGCTCCACATCGCGCCGGGCGAGATCTACGGCTTCATCGGGCACAACGGCGCGGGCAAGACCACAACGCTCAAGTCCGTCGTCGGCATCCAGCAGTTTGACGCGGGGACGATCACCATCGGCGGACATTCCATTCAGGACGATCCCATCGCCTGCAAGAAAATGCTGGCCTATATCCCGGATAACCCCGACCTCTACGAGTTTATGACAGGCATCCAGTACCTCAATTTTATCGCCGACATCTTCGGCGTGGAGGCGGAAACGCGGCAAGCGCGCATCCGCAAGTATGCCGAGCTTTTTGCGCTGACGGACGACCTTGCCCAGCCCATCGCGGCCTATTCGCACGGCATGAAGCAGAAGCTTGCCATCATTTCCGCCTGGCTGCACGAGCCGAAGCTCATTTTGATGGACGAGCCGTTTGTCGGCCTCGACCCCAAGGCTTCGTATATCCTAAAGGGCATGATGCGCGAGGTGTGCGACGCGGGCGGCGCGATCTTCTTCTCGACCCATGTGCTCGAGGTCGCCGAAAAGCTCTGCGACAAGGTCGCCATCATCAAGGGCGGAAAGCTCATCCGCTCCGGCACGATGGAAGAGGTCAAGGGCGACGATTCGCTTGAGGAGGTCTTCCTTGAGCTGGAGGGCGAATCATGCTGAAAACGCTCGTCAAAAAGCAGCTGATGGAGATCTTCCGCAGCTACTTTTACAATGCCAAAACGAATCAGAAACGCTCAAAAAACGCAGTCGTCGGATATATCGTGCTTTTCGCCTTTGTGATGATCGTCATCATCGGCGGAATGTTCACGGTGATGAGCCTTGCGCTCTGCGTGCCGCTCGCGCAGGTGGGGATGAGCTGGCTCTACTTTGCGATCATGAGCCTGATGGCGACCTTTCTCGGCGCGTTCGGCAGCGTGTTCAACACCTACGCGGGGCTGTATGCCGCAAAGGACAACGACCTGCTGCTCTCGCTCCCCATTCCGGTGCGGACGCTGATGGCTTCGCGCCTGCTCGGGGTCTACCTGATGGGACTTATGTACGCCGCGGTCGTCATCGTGCCGGCGGTCATCGTCTACTGGCTGCGTGTCTCGGCAGCGCCGATGGCGATCCTCGGCGGCGTGCTGCTGACGGTGCTCATTTCGGTCTTTGTCCTCACGCTCTCCTGCGCGCTCGGCTGGCTCGTCGCAAAGGTCAGCCGCAAGCTCAAACGCAAGAATTTCATCACGGTCATCATCTCGCTCGCGGGTATCGCGGTCTATTATTTCTTCGTCTTCAAGGCGCAGACTGCCCTGGAAGCGCTCGTCGCCAACGCCGCGCTCTATGGTGAGAAGATCAAGGGTGCGGCGTATCCGCTCTATCTCGTCGGCTGTGTCGGCACGGGCGACGGACGTGCGATGCTGCTCGTCACGCTCATCGTCGCGGCGCTGTTTGCGCTGATGTGGGCGCTGCTCGCGCACAGCTTTTTGAAGCTTTCGACCGCGACGGGCGCGTCGGGACGCGCTGTCTACCGCGAACGGACGCTCAAGCGCCAGAGCGCGGACGCGGCGCTTTTCAAAAAGGAGCTTGCGCGCTTTACGGCCAGCCCGAACTATATGCTCAACTGCGGACTCGGTATCCTGCTGCTGCCGGTCGCGGGCGTGGCGCTCGTGATCAAGGGCGGGGAACTCCTGCCGCTTTTGCAGATGGCCTTCGGCAACCGCGGCGGCTGCGTGGAGGTGCTGCTGTGCACGGGTGTGTGCACCATCGCGGCGATGAACGACATGGCGACGCCCTCTGTTTCGCTCGAGGGGAAAAACCTCTGGCTTGCACAGTCGCTGCCGGTCACACCCTGGCAGGTGCTGCGCGCAAAGCTCAAGGTGCAGTTTGCGCTCACGGCGATCCCGGCGCTCGTGCCGCTTGCGTGCATGGTGCTTGTGTTGCCGCTCACGCCCGCGCTGCCGCTCATTTTCGTCACGGCGCTTTCGTACATCGCCTTTTCCGCCTGCCTTGGGCTGACGCTCGGTGTGATGCGGGCGAACCTTACATGGACGAATGAGCTTGCGCCCGTTAAGCAGAGCCTTGCGGTGGCGATCGCCATGTTTGGCGGCTGGGCCTACGCGCTACTGCTCGCGGGGCTGTATCTGCTGCTCGGCTGGCGCATCGGCGCGGCGGTGTATCTTGCGCTTGTCTCGGCTGCAACGATCGCGGCGGCGCTCGCGCTTCTCAAGTGGCTCAAGACGAAGGGCGCGCAGCGTTTAGCCGCGCTGTAACAATAAAACGAAAGGGAGACGGTTCCAAGTCGAACCGTCTCCTTTTTTTGTCTCAGCACTCCATGTGCTTGCCGAGAAAGCCCGCAATGGCCTGGGCGAGTTTGTACTCCGTTTCGCCTGCGTTGGATTCCCCTTCGGTGCCGACAAAGACCACAAGCCCCAGCGCGTCGCCTTCGGAAATGATGGGCGCAGCGATGAGCGCGCAGTAGCGGTCGAGCGACTCGGTGACATAGGCGCTGCGCTCGCTCGGCGCGGCGCGGTAGATGCCGCGTCCTTCCATGATCTGCTCTAACTGAGGGCTAATGCGCTTGCCGATGAGGTCGCGGCGCGCGCTGCCCGCCGCGGCGATGACGCTGTCGCGGTCGGTGACGGCGACCGTCGTGCCAGTCGATTTGCTCAGCGTTTCGCAAAGCTGCGCGGCAAACTCGTCCACGCCGCCCATAAGGGAATATTTTTTGAAAATGACCTCTCCGTCCTTGCTCGTGTAGATCTCCAACGGGTCGCCCTCGCGGATACGCATGGTGCGGCGGATCTCCTTGGGGATGACAACACGGCCGAGGGCGTCGATCCGTCTGACAATTCCGGTTGCTTTCATCTATCAAAACTCCTTTTATACTCGATAAACTGCACTTAGTCTTTGGAAAAGCCGCCAATTTATCCAAAGGCGGCGTTGGAAGATTTTACAGCCTGCGGACAAACCACCGAATCAGATGTTCTCTGATCCGGTGGTTTGTAATTTTTGCCGAATCTCTTCCTCTGCTTTTCAATCATACCGCCGAATTCTTACGCATCACTTGCGAAAACGGAGCAAACCCCTTATAGTTAAAATGTTATACTGCGCGTTGCGTGGCGCGGAATAAAAAAGGAAATGGTGCGATGTGATGATGAAGAGAGCAAAGCTGACAGCACAGCAGCAGAAAAAACGGGACGTCCTGTTGGACGTGCTGACGGTTCTGTTTGCCTGCCCGCTCATCTCGGCGGCGATCGCGGTATTCAATGTGCCGAACGATATTGCGCCGGGCGGCGTAGCCGGTCTTTCCACGGCGCTGGCAGAGGTGTTCCCGCCCATCAGCGTGGGCGTGTGGATGGTCATGCTGAACACGCCGCTGCTGCTTGCAGCATGGCGCAGATTCAAGCGCCGTGCGCTTGTCATGACGCTTGCGGCCACGGGTTCCGTTGCCGTGCTGGTAGATATTTTCGGACTGCTGCTGCCGGCCTACTCCAATAATCCTCTGCTCGCGGCGATCGCGGGCGGCACGTTCACGGGCCTCGGCGCGGGACTGCTGCTGCAAAGAGGGATCAGCACCGGCGGAACAGATCTTCTGGCACTGCTGCTGCGAAGGATCTTTCCGAATCTGCGCACGGGAATGCTGATGCTCTGCATCGACATCTCGGTCGTCACCTTTGCGGTCATCGTCTTTAAGGATATTGAGGTCGCCCTGTATTCAGCGATCGCAATTTTCATTGTTTCGAAGATCGTCGATGCCATTGCACAGGGCGTGGACTATGCCAAGGTCATCTACACCGTGACGGAGCACGGCGACGAGGTCTCGCGCGCAGTTACGGAACGCGCCGACCGCGGCACGACGATCGTGAAGGCGCAGGGCGGCTATGCGCGCGGCGACAAGCAGATCGTTATCACCGTTGCCCGCCGCAACAGCCTTGCGCAGATTCTGCGGATCATCAAGGAGACCGATCCGGGCGCTTTTACCTTCGTCACCGATTCGACCGAAGTGCACGGTCAGGGGTTCAAGGTGCAGTAGAAGTTCTCTCAAGTCAAATAAAGCATCTGCGGAAGCACGCTGTATCCGGATCATGGCGGCTGCTTTTCGTGTGATAAAAGGAAAAACCACGTGCCGCGGCACGTGGTTTTCGGCTGCTTCGCTTACAGCAGCGGGGCAATGATGCGCATGGCCGGGCCGATGAGCTTACGCAGGAACGGATCGTTTTTGAGCAGTTCGTAGTCCGCGCGGACGCAGTGCGTGAGCGTTTGCTGAAAATCGCGCTCGATGTTGGCGATCTCCGGCGCCTCGTAGAGGTAGGAGGCGCACTCAAAGTGGTGGTACAGGCTGCGATAGTCGAGGTTGATCGTGCCGACGACGGCCTTGCGGTCGTCGCTGACAAAGACCTTGGCATGCACAAAACCCGGCTCATACTCGTAGATCTGCACGCCGTTTTCCAAAAGGCGGCGGTAATAGGTGTGCGCGAGCGAGAAAGCGATCTCTTTATCAGGCACATGGGGCAGAATGAGCTGCACCTCCACGCCGCGGCGCGCGGCGTAGGTCAGCGCCGTGACCATCTCGTTGTCCATGATGAGATACGGCGTCATGATGTGCACGTAGCGGTTGGCGCGGTTGATGATGTCCAGATACACCATTTCGCCGACGAGGTCACGGTCGAGCGGACTGTCGCCGTAGGGAATGACATAACCCGGCGCCTTTTCGCGCGGCGGCTGCGCAATATCGAGATACTGCCGGTAGCTTTCCGGCGCGAAGTGGAGGGAACTGACGTCCCACATCTGCAAAAACATCAGCGTCAAGCTGCGCACGGCGTCGCCGCGTAGGGCGATGGCCGTGTCCTTCCAGTGGCCGTAGCGCGAGGAGAGGTTGATGTACTCGTCGGAGAGGTTGATGCCGCCTGTGAAACCGACCTTGCCGTCGATGACCATGATCTTGCGATGGTCGCGGTAGTTGTAGTGCGTGGAGACGAACGGGCGCAGCGGGGCGAACATCTTGCAGGCGATGCCGAGCTTCTGGAGCTTTTTGGGATAGTTATAGGGCAGCAGCGCCACGGCGCAGGTGCCGTCGTACATGACGCGAACCTCCACGCCGGCGTTGACCTTTTCTTTCAGAATTTCCAGCACGCGGCCCCACATGTAACCCTCTTTAACGATGAAATACTCAAGGAAGATGAAATGTTCGGCCTTTTCAAGCTCATCGAGCATCACGTCGAATGCGTCGTCGCCGAGCGGAAAATACTCCGTCTCGGTGTTCCGGTAGCAGGGAAAGCCGCAGGAACTGAGATAGGTGGCAAGATTCCGAAGCCCTTCCGGCAGCTCTTCGCTCGGGCAAGCGTCAGCACAGGGGGCGAGGTCTTCCGTCTGCACCAGGATGTCGTTGTAGCGGCGGATCATCAGCCGGTGGCCAAGGTCGGTTTTGATGTAGATATACAGGATCAAACCAAAGACGGGCAAAATGGCGAGAATGAAAAACCACGTGAGCTTGATGGTCGGGTTGTCGTCGTTTCCGAAGAGGAACAGCACGACCGCGGCGGAGAGCAGCGAGCTGCCGCCCCAGAAATAGGGGAGGAAGCCCTCCAGATAGCGGAAGCCGGCAAACAGAAACAGGATCTGGACGATCAGCGACACAATGATGATGCCGGTGCGGCCGAATACGATCTGGATCAGCTTGCGTTTGCCTTTTTCGAGCAGCAGAATGCGATTGTCTTCTTTTTCCATAGATGTCCTTTCTCAGATTGACCGTGCCTGCGGGGCGGCGCGGGGCATAACTCTATACTAAAGGTATATTTACTTCATCATAGCATGACTTTTGAAAAAAGCCAACCTGTTTTCGCGGGGAAACGGGCGCGGCGGCGCGAAACGGCACTTGGCGATTTCGCCTTCCTGTGTTAGAATAAGAAAAAAGGAAAAAGGAGCGGGCGGATGGAAAAGGCAACACAACTCCACAATATCCCACCATTGTACGATAAGAGTTCCCGCGTGCTGATCCTTGGCTCGTTTCCATCGGTCAAGTCGCGCGAGGCGGCATTTTTTTACGCGCATCCGCAAAATCGCTTCTGGCCGACACTCGCCGCCGTTCTGGACGAGGCGACGCCGAAAACGGTCAAGGACAAGCGCTCTCTCGTTCTGCGGCATGGCATTGCCCTGTGGGATACCATCGGCTCGTGCGAGATCGCGGGCTCGTCAGATGCGAGCATCACGAACGTTGTGCCGAACGATCTGCGCGTCATTCTGGAGACGGCGGATATTCAGGCTATTTTCTGCAACGGCGGCACATCGTACGCAAGCTACAATAAATACTGTCGCGCGATGACGGGGCGCGAAGCGGCCAAGCTGCCGTCTACCTCACCTGCAAACGCGCGCTGGACGCAGGATAAGCTCCTGCACGCATGGCGTGAAGCGCTTTTACCTTACCTGTCGGAGGTTTGACAAAAGTTGACAAAACGGGCGCAAGGGGATATGATACAGCGCGCGTAACGAAAAGGAGAACGATCCATGGCAGATAAAGCAGTCTCTCTTCGCGGGGAGCAAACCGTATTATTCACGAACCGTCAGCTTGTTGCCTTGATGTGGCCGCTGCTGCTCGAGCAGTTTTTGGCCATCACGGTGGGACTTGCTGACTCGCTGATGGTCGCGACCGTCGGCGACGCGGCGATCAGCGCCGTATCGCTGGTCGATTCGATCAGCAACCT
>ULTH01056684.1_pt1 | contig 12537 bp, 8 predicted proteins | sample 1957421 | NCBI WGS metagenome assembly ULTH01 (sample SAMEA4835729, study PRJEB28245) | human gut metagenome | biome: gut microbiome; material: fecal sample | place: Denmark | collected 2008 | reverse complement strand
AAGAAATATTTACCTAGTTTTAAGTTCTCAATTTTAGCATATCCATTTGAATCAGTTGTTACTTCTTGAACTAACTTTTTATTCTCATCATAAAGTCCATATTTTACCTTTTCAAGTGCTATTTCCTCATAAGAAAACTTATTATCATTAATAACTAATTTTTCACCTTTTTTATGTATTTCAATAAGTCCTTTAACTGCTTTATTTTCAAACTTAGTTTCAAATAATACACCATACTTATCATCTTTAATTAAGTTAGAGTTTTCCCCTATTTCAAATTCTTGGGATTCTTTATTCCACAAATAACCATCAATAACTTGATCTACCTCTTCTAATTTATATTTTCCAGAGATTAATGGATATGGTGTAATTAATACTCCATTAGAATCTGTTTTAAATTCGCATAAAGTTTCTGCTTTAGGATATGTTACAGTTTGACAAACATAATCATTACTAGCAAGTGATTTAATTTTAAATGATATTCCATTTCTTGGAATAACCTCTCCTGTATCTTTATCAACTTTAATTACTTTTAATTTAGCAGTTATTTCAGCATTTGAAATTAACTTATATGTATTAGAATCAGTATCATCACCTACAACAAACTCAAAATCATCTACTTTTTCATAATTTGGTGTACTAGTTATTTGTTTAAATGTATAACTACCATAAGGAAGTTTAATTTCTGCATAACCATTTTTATCAGTAGTAATTTCATTAACTAAACAAACATTGTTATTTATTTCTCTTAATTTGTTGCTACTTCTTAACATAGCTCTAAAATTACAATTATTTAAATATACCTCAAAAGTTACATTAGGTTCTGGAGTTAATATACCTGTTTTTGAATTTGCAAAAACTTTAAATAAAGTTAGATTTGTTTCTTTTACTTTTTCATATACATCTAAACTTTCAAGTAATACATTCTCATTAAGTATAAATGAATATTTATTTTTGTCTAAAGTATAACCTTTGCTTGGAGTTATTTCCTTAATATAGAATTCTCCCAGACTTGGCAAATAATCACTTATTGCATATCCATTAGAATCTGTTTTTAACTCTCCTATTTTTTCATTATTAGTAGTATATATTCCATAGATAGCATTTTCTAAACTAGCATTTCCCTGAGGAAAACTCTCTTTAGTTTCACTATCAAGTTTATATATTTCTACTCTTCCACCAATAACATCTAAATTAAATAATGCAGGAAGTGGATCATAATATCCTACTCTCATAACATTCTGTGATCCATCTTTAAAATATACTATAGGTGGTGCTGAATGTTTTGTTGCATTTTTTACTAAGTTTACTTTTGCTTTACCAATTCCAGTAGCAGTTAAAATTAAATTATTACCTTCAATTTTAGCATTAACATTTTCAGTTGATGAAACTTTAAAATATTTTAAAACATCATTTGAATCTGTTAGTGTTTTACTTTGCCCAAGTGGTATTGATAAATCAGTAATATTAAAATTAGGTCTAGTATAATGATTTTTTACCAACATATCCATTTCAGCAATTTCATCAGCAAACTTATTTGGTAAATCTTTACCATTTAAAGTATCAGTAAAAACAAATTTATTTTGTGGTTCAATAGTTCTCCAAATCATTAATTGAGTTATTGCATACCATTTATTGTTAGAATGATTAAAACCATTTTCATTATATTGATAGCCATAATATGCAAGTAAAACTATTCTATCCCATTGCTCTTCTGTTATATTTAAAACACTAGCAAAATCACTTCTTGCTATATTGTAATAAGGCAAATTATTATCAATATCTACAAAAGGTTGTAAACAATACATAAAAGCATTATCTTCACTTCTTCTCATAAATCTTGCTTGTTGATATTTTATATAGCCATCATTCCTATATTTTCTTATAAAAATGTTAGGAATATGTTCTGATGGCCATATTGCTTGTCCTGTATATTTTTCTGCATGAACTTCTTTAATACCTAAAAAAGACATAAATAAAAATACACCAATTAAAGTGTATTTAAGAATTTTTCTTTTCAATTAAAATCCCTCCTTTAAAAAAAGACATCACTTAAGATGTCAAAATGTTTTAAGCATTTCACCTAAATAAGTTCCAGCATAACTATTTATGCTAGTACATGAATATCCCAATCCTTGTTCAAAATATTCTTGACCTTTAGATTCACATGCTTCTTTTGTTTTCTGTTCTGTTTTATATTCATTTATAGAAAAATCTACCCTTACCCATGACCACATTGGTTTATGATAATAATCATATTCACTTATTCCAAGTTCCTCCCAAGCTTCTTTTTTTTCATCTTGTTTCTTTTCTTCTACCACTGTAGTATTCTGTTTAGTATTATTATTTTTTGTACTATTATCAGACTTCTTATTCTCTTTTTTTTCTTCAGGTTGCTTATTTACTTCTGGCTTAGGTTTTTCTTCTTGTATTGGTGATTCTTCTATTATTTCATCAATATTAGGCTCATCATCAGATATATCTTTATCTTTAATTTCTACTTTATTATAATTAGTACCACTTTCTGATGTTTTATCTAATTTAATATTTTTAGAATATAATGCAAAACAGATAATACCAGTAATAACTACTAATATAATTATTGCTGATATAATAATTTTTTTCATAAGTAAATCACCTCACTATGATGATACCATCATTTTTTCAAAAGTACAAACCCTCTCTTTTTACAGAATAAAGGTTTTGGTTTTACTTTATTGGCGATAACATAATTTCTAGTATTTTCTTTAGTAAAAAGTTTTTCATAATCTCCTTTTAAAATGATATCTTCCATCTTTTTTAAAGCATCATCTGAATTTTTTCCTTTTACATTTATTTCAATTTCTTTTTCTATTTTTAAACTAATTACATAATCTTTTTCTTTCATAATCTTTTCCTTTCTTTTTTATATAATTGTTGATATTTTACCTAATACCTTCAACAAAGGATTAATACTAAACGATTGATAGTTAATCAATTCCACGAGTCTATGCTCTTCTGTGGTTCTCACAGAACTGTACCCATTATTTGAGATTGTGGCTATACAGGAGTATCATTATGCCTATTATTTATCATCGCATAAGATAGAACTACTATCTTTTTATAGTCAGATTTTAATCGTCAAGCGAATCTACTAAAGTGCTAACCGTTTCCAGTTATAATAGGAATGTATTTAGTACATGCAATTAATTTTTCAAAGATCAAGTGAGAAAAGATAATATTTATCCTCTCACTTGTTTGGCACTTTGAAAGCAAAAAGTGTAGTCTAAAATTTAAATTTTTTTGATATTTTTTCGATAGCAATATCTATTGAGAACTTAACTGCTCTTTTTGTACAGTTTTCTTCTATAGCAATTTCCTCATAAGTCTTATCTTCAAAAAAGTATTTTTTTAATCTTCTTTGCTGAATATCAGGCAATTCATTAATTGCATTTTTAATTATTTCTCTATTAATATTGTTTTCTACTTGTTCATCAACACTCAAAACATAATTTATTGACTTATGATATAAAGTTTCTTCATACACATCATTGTATTCAATATGTTTTCTTATTTTATGAATATGAGAAATATCTTCTAATTCAAACTTATCAAATGCTTCATAAATTTCTTTTGATATTATTATTTCTTGTAGTGTGTTTCTGCTATCTTTGAATTTTAATATATAACAATCATTTTCTCTTACTTCTAATGTATAAGGATTATATTTATCCTTATTTCTTTTTTCGTGTTTATCCATTTTTATCTCCTTATCAATTTGTTTTTTTAAATTGATAAGTGGTGGTCCACGAACAAATATGTAAACATTTTTTAAATTAAAAAAGGTGTCAAAAATATCCCAATTAAGAATATCTTTGACACCTTTAAAAACTATAATAACAATAAATATACGAGTATGTTTTATACTGCTTTTTTTCGCCATAAGCATCACCTTAGCAATGTTTAAATACTGCTAAGGCAATTAGTAAGGCACTACATATAATCTAATCACCCATTATAAATAATAATGCAATTTTCTGACTGTGGAAATTATACTTTCACATGATGCATTATTAAGTATAACTTTCATTGCTTCCTTTTTTCTACATATTTTTTTCACTTCCTAAAAAATAAAACAGCAATAACAAAAATGTCATTACTGCTTTAAAAATATTACTAACGTCTGTTAGCTTACTACAATTTAATTATAACATTTATTTTATCAAAAGAAAAGAACCACATCTTGTGATTCTAAATATTTTTAATTGCATTTTCTAGTAAATTAATGAACCTTTTAATGTCATCTCTTTCTAGTGATACATTAAAAAATTCTGTTGATCTATCATAATGAAATTCTATTTCAACTAATTCATAGTTAAATCTATCTTTCCAAAATAAAAACTTAACAGCTGAATCTAAGAAATCAATTTTCTCAAATGTTTCTTTTTTATCTTCTTTAGAATGATAACATTTTTTAAATCTGTCTAATAATTTATTAAATTCAGTTTCTGTCATTATAAAATTATCTATTTTAGAAGAAAATGATGGATTTTGAATTCCAAACTCAATTGTGTATTTATCATTCTCTTTATTTATAATATTGAATAGTAATGTGCTACCATTCTCCCCTATATAATAATTATCTCTATAATTAAAACTAAATCTTGTATTCCAATTTAAACTATAATAGTCTGATAAACACCACTCTACTTGTGTTGCATAGAAATCATAATTCTTTTTTTCTATTTCATTTATAGGAATAAAACAATTATAAATATTGTTCTTTCTTAAATAACAAATTTTAGTAAATATTTTTTCAATTTCATATATATCTTCATCATTATTGAAATCATAATTAGATAAATCTTTTTTTAACTTCTTAGTATAAATATTATCCTCATATAATTTAGAAAATAATAATACATTACTATAGAAATTATAAAGATACATTCTAATGAATCCAACACTATATTTTTCTATTGATTCCATTTGATGATTTGAAGTATTCATATCTTCTTTGCATAATAGTATTTTTGAATACTTATTTGTTAAACTTTCTTCAATAGTTAAAAGTTGTTCAACATTATCAATATAGTAATTATTTCTAATATGACTAATATATTTATCAAGATTTTCAAGAAATCTTTCTTCTGTTGTTATTTCTTCTTTGCCAAATTTTAACTTACTTGCTTTTACCTTTCCTTTTTTTATTTTTACTACTAATGAATGTAATTCTTTTGTACTAAGTAATTTTAATAACTCACCACTATTTAAATATACATCGCTTACTGCATACTGCTTCATTCTCTTTGTTTGTTCCGTATCTGGAACAATCCATTCTTTTTCCATTTCGTTCTCCTTATTAAAAATATTTTGTACTGCTATATCTATTATATCACATTTTTAGTCTATTTCCCCAAGATTTATGAATATACCCCAATTTAATGGGAAAATTATATTAGGTGAATTTATATGATGGTGAAAAGACTTAGGGAAACTAGGGAGAATTTAGATTTAAAACAAGTTGATTTAACTGATTTATTTGGTGTAACATACTCTACTATATCAGGATGGGAAACTGGTAAAGATACTATACCATTAAAGCAATTAATTAAGTATGCAAATAAATATAGTTTTAGTTTAGATTATCTATTAGGGTTAACAAATAATAATATTGAATATGATGACTTAGTTATAGATTTAGATGTTCTCGCTACTAATTTAAAGAAGATGAGAAAGCAATATGGTAAAACACAACAACAAATAGCTGATATAATAAATACAAGTCAATCAAGTTATGCTCATTATGAAAATGCTAGAAATTTAATGCCATTATGTTTTTTATACAATATATCTAAAATATATAAAGATGTTTCTATAGATAAAATGTTAGGAAGAAAAAAGAAGTAGATTATTCATTAAAAATATACTATTTCTTTTTTTATAATAACCTTATCACTCTTCATCAGCAATCTTTTATTTTTTAATTATTTAATGTAGTTAATGCTCTCATTATTTTATCTATATCAGTATTTTCTAATTCTTGTATAATGTGTAAATATGTTTTTTGTGTAGTAGACATACTAGCATGTCCTAATCTGTGTGCAACACTAGCAATTGAAACACCAGCATATAATAATATTGAAGCATGAGTATGCCTTAATCCATGTATAGTTATAATTGGTATTTCTACATTCAAACAATGTCTTCTCAATATATCATTAATTGTAGAATTATATATTTTTGAATTAATAAAAATTGGCTCTTCGTTAGGAAGATTTTTTATTAATTCAGAAAATTGTATTACAGTTTGCCAATCCAATTGTACCTTTCTCTCAGAAGACTTATTTTTAGTCGGCTCAAAACCTCCATTTTCCTTATAATTCCAAGTTTTTTCTATATTTAATGTTTGATGTGGAAAATCAAAATCATCTGGCGTAACTGCTAAGGCTTCAGAAAATCTTAAACCAGTTTTGGCAATTAAATAAATTAACCAATCATAATTAATTTCACTTCCTAAATTCAAATTAGAAATTAGCTTTTGTAATTCAAATTGATTTAAATACTTTTCTTTCTTTGTTTTAGGTGTTTTTCCTTTTATAATTGCCTTTCTAGTAGGATCTCTATTTATTAGTCCTTCATCTACCGCATCTAATATAGATGATTTTAATTGATGATGAAAATCCATGGTACTTTGTCTTTCATGATTTTCAGCATATTTATTTAATATTTCTTGGTACGTAATCCTGTTTATTTCATTTATTTTTAAAGTCGGAGCTATTTCCTTCAGCCATTTTAAAGTTAATCTATATTTTTGCATCGTAGAATTTCTTATAGCACCTTCTTTATATACCTCAATCCATTTTTCATAATATTTATAAAATAACTCATTACCATCGTAAGTATTCATTATTATTATTTCTCCTTTCTAATTCTTTATGCTGATGAAGAGTGATAAGGTTATCTAAATTGGTAAATAGTTCACCAATTTTATCTTGTTCTTGCTTATTTGGATAAAATTCTTCAAATTTTTTCATATCATTTAAAGATAGATTAGTTTGCTTAACGCCATCATCAAATTGCAAAAAATATTTATTTCTATTCATCGTTATAGATAAAAATTTCGGATTAATATTACTATGTGGAGTAATACCTGCAATTCTTTGATTTAATGTGTATTTGCTTGATTTATCAACCAAAAACGTCTTTGCAATAGCTCGGCCATTTGGCACATCGCTTAATACAAATGCAATCTCATTTTGGAATAATGGTTCATTCTGTTTATTTGAATATTTTTTTATTTTACCTTCTGTAGATACAAATTTTGAATTAATAACAATATATTTACCATCATCATCAATATCATTTTCATGTGCTTTACCATTTCTATAATCAGCTACATCAAATAGCTCACGTTGTTCCCAAACGTCAGTAAATCCCTTAAATCTAATTTCAGGAATATTTGAAGAATTTTTAGGGAACATTTTTTCAAGTAAAGATTTCTTAACATTCACCAAAGTTTCACACTTACGTTGATGAAGAGTGATAAGGTTATCTATATTTTCGAATAATGAAGAAATTTTTAATTGCTCTTCTTTTTTTGGAATTAATGCTGTCATAGGTTTTAAATCTGAAAACGGAGGAATATTCTTCATTGCAGAACCATTACTATGTTCTCTTGAGAAATCATCTATCATATTTAAAAATACAGTTTGATACATTTTTTTGTTGATAATGCTTTCATTTACTCTTACTCTCATAAGAGCTTGATTTATTACTCCAGGCTCAGAATTGCTTGGTAATTCGTACATTTCTCCTATTGTTCCTGCACAAGAAACAATAATATCTCCTGCATGTGTTTCAAATGCTTTTAGTTTATTAAAATATTCGTTTGTAATAAAATATCTTTCTAATTTCCAATTTTTATTAATTGCGTTTTGTTGTTCATAGACTTTTACACTTGAAGAACTTTTTGGAACAAATATATCTTTTTTTAATGCACTTCCAAAAGGACCTTTTTTATAATCAGCCATTTCATCAAACTTACGTTGTTCCCAAGCGTCAGTATATCCTTTAAATCTTATTTTAGGTACATTATTATATTCACTCATATTAATCACCATTAAATAAAGATCTAAAGTCTTCCAACCCTTTCATATCATATTCAGAACCAGTCAATTCACCAATCATATTAGATAATTTTCTCTCTGATTTTATAATTTCTTCATCTATATCTTTTAATGTTTGTTCATATTTAGAAGATAGCTTTTCTATATTCTTTGCAAAATTTATAATAATATCATCGATTAATTTATCAATTCCTTTTATAATTGGTTCAATCCACTTTTTATCTAATAAATTACATATATCTTCATATGTTAAATTCTCTATTTCTTTTTGAGCCATTACTTCAATATTGTTATTAGAGTCTTTGATATCTTTAATTAATTTTTTTTGTTCATCAAATAAATTACTTACTTCTATTATTTTCTTTTCAACAGTTCCTTCACTAATTGATGCTTTCAGATATTCTTTAGCTTTGCGCAACACTTCTTTAGGAACAAATGCATCATTATCCTCCGTTAAAGTATCTTCAACTTCTGATTTTTCATCTTCATCTAATGAATCAAAAATTTCATTAATTCTAGATTCAATTTCACTTAATCTATTTTCCTTAGAATTTACATCATCTTTTAAATCCTTAAGTTTGTAGTCAACAACAAAATCTAATGGTATAATATGCCCTTTCACACCTACTTGTACTTCTGTTTCCTTATCACCTTTTTTCTTAACTTCATAAATAGGATCAATTTTATTACAAGCTCCTATACCTTCCGCTTTTATTAACTCTAAATCACCTGAAATAATATTCCAATTATCATCTAATATTTGATATGCATTATATTTATCTACTAATTTTACATTTTCTAATCTATTAAATAGTGAATTACTAATTTTCGTTTCTTCATCTGATATATCTACATTATTAATATTATTTATTAGTTCTTCTTTTAAATAATTATCAAATGAGTTGAATTTATCTTTATAATCATTTTTATAATTAACCATATCTTGATGATTCATTATATATTCATGTAAGTCGTTAACTTTAAGTTTATAATACGAAACATTAATATTATCAAATAAATCTCTCTTTAAAGATGGGAATACATCAAAATAATAATTATATTTATTAACTTCTTCTTTTGGAATTCCACCATTCATCAATGAATAAATATCATAAGTTTCACTTTCTTCAGATGAATCAACATATCTTGGAATATTTAAATTATAATCATTTTCTCTAATTTCTTCTCGTGTTACTACTCTAGAAAACTTGTTAATACTTTCTCTATTAATAACCGTATCTACTATTTTTTTAATATCGCATGATCTTAATTTGTTATTTTTTCCTTCTTTAATAAAACCTTTTGAAGCATCTATTATTAATGTATCTGTATTAGTTCTATCTTTTCTCAAAACCATAATTATTGTTGGAATACCAGTACCAAAAAATATATTTGCTGGAAGTCCAATAATTGTATCAATGTTATTACGCTCTATTAAATTTTTTCTAATTTCTCCCTCTTCTCCGCCTCTAAACAAGACTCCATGTGGAAGAACAATTGTCATAATTCCATCAGATTTTAAATGATATAAATCATGCAATAAAAACGCATAGTCAGCTTTTGATTTTGGAGCAATTCCATATTCCTTATATCTTGCATCCACTTCTCTATCTTTCGGATCCCAATTTTGAGAATATGGTGGATTTGAAACAACAGCATCTACAAATAATGGATTATATTCTTGCTGTTCATCAAAATATGGCCAATCATCTTCTAAAGTATCACCATTTCTTGTTACTATATTATCAGGTAATATACCTCTCATAACTAAATTCATACGAGTTAAATTATAAGTATTTTGTTTTAATTCTTGTGCATAATACTTTATTCTGTTATCTTCCTTTATATATTTAGAAGCCGTTTTTCCGATGTTAATTAATAATGAACCAGATCCACTTGTAGGATCATATATTTCAATTTTATCTCTATCCTTTAAATGTTCAGCAATAATTTCTGACATTAATAAAGAAACTTCATGAGGAGTATAAAATTCTCCTGCTTTTTTTCCTGCATTTGCTGCAAAATTAGATATTAAATATTCATAAATAAAACCTAGAACATCATAGTCTTGTTTATTGTCCATTGGGATATCATTAATTAAATATATTAAATCTTTTACTGCTTTAGTTTGACTTTGTGATGAATCACCTAATTTACTTAATCCTGTTTCAAGGGTATTAAATATTCCATCATAAACTTTTTTATGAGTACTCTTTATTAATCTTGTAAATGCTGACAATGCATCTCTTACATTTGAAATATCAAAGTCACCTTTCATTTCAATCCAAGTTGAAAATAAATTATTATATTCAATAAAATACCCATTGGTATCTTGTAATGATTTTACAATGCTTTCTTTTTCTTCTGTAATTTCATTTAATCTTTCTTTGGGATAATGCATTGCCTCTAAAGTTTTTAATTCTTTATTAGACAAAAACTTGTAAAATATAAATCCTAAAATATAATCCTTGTATTCATTTGCTTCTATTTTAGAACGCATCTTATTTGCTGATTCCCATATTTTTGATGCTAATTGTTGCTTATTCATATTTACCTCCTCTAATATCTTAATCACACATCTTGATAGACATTAATCTCACTTACTATTATATCATAAAAAGTGTAAATTTACATTAGAAACCAACAAAAACATAGAGTAAATTAGAGTTACGATTTGATCTAATTTTATTTTTTTATAATTTTATTATTAAATAAAGACACTATGTGATATAATATTATTGTATCACATACTATTTTGGATTTTAAAGGAGGAAAATAATGAAAGAATTAAATAGATGGCATATTATTTATAGTCGTAAATCAAAATACACTGGTAAAGGAGAAAGTGTTGAAAATCAAGTTGATTTGTGTAAGCAAAAACTATTAGCTAAATATCCTGATTTGAAAGAGGAAGATATTAAAGTTTTTACAGACGAAGGATTTACTGGTGCTAATACAAATAGACCTGCTTTTCAAAAGATGATGAACTTAATCAGAGAAAACAAAGTTGCTTCAGTTACTTGCTACAGATTAGATAGAGTTAGTAGAAATGTTGGTGACTTTTGTAATTTAATAAATGAATTACAAGCATATAATGTTGGATTTGTTTCAATAAGAGAAGATTTTGATACTACCTCACCTATGGGAAAAGCAATGATGCTAATATGTTCAGTATTTGCTCAACTTGAAAGAGACACTATAGCTGAAAGAATAAGAGACAATATGATGGAACTAGCAAAAACTGGAAGATGGCTCGGAGGTACTCCCCCTACTGGATTTAAATCTCAAGAAGTACAAAACTTATCCGTTGATGGCAAAAAAAAGAAACTCTTCAAATTAAAAGAACTTCCAGAAGAAAAATTAATTATCAATTTACTAAAAGATAAATATCTTGAAATAAAATCACAAACTGGACTTGAAACATACACTATTCAAAATAACATAAAAACTAAAAATGGCAAAAAATTCACTAGATGGTCACTAGTTAATATATTATCTAATCCTGTTTATTCAATGGCTGATGCTGATGCTTATAATTATTTCACCAAAAAAGGTGCATTAGTAGTTGGTGACAAAAAAGATTACAATGGAAAATTCGGATTGATGGTATATAATAAGACAAATCAACTAACAAAGAAAGGAAGAAATGATAATCCTATTAATGAATGGATTGTTGCTATTGGAAAACATAAAGGATTTTGGACTGGTAAAGAATATGTTGAAGTACAAAATTTACTTGCATTAGGTGCTAATAGAAGATTTAGAAAACCTGCTGTTAATAATGCATTATTATCTGGAACCCTTAGATGTAGTTATTGTGGTAGCTTTATGAGACCTAAACTATATCAAAGTGAAGTTGATGGTGAATTAAGATTCTCTTACCTATGTGAATTAAAAGATAAAAGTAGAAGAACCAAATGTGATCATAAAAACCTTAATGGAAATGAAGCCGATAAAAAAGTAGTTGAAGTAATTAAAAGTTTAGCAAATCCAAAAGGAGAATACTATCAAGCATTAAAAGACCTTGCAAGTGGTAAATTAAATAAATTAGATACTAAATCAAATGAATTATATACTCTAACTAACGAAATCAAAAAGAACGAAAAAGACATTGCTTCACTAATTGATAAAATCAAAATCGTTCCTGCAGATATAGTACAAGATTTAGCAAAGGAAATACAAAAACTTAAAAGTGCTAATGTTGAACTTGAAAAACAAGTAAAGAAATTAAATATTGATAAAACATCAATTATTGACGATACAGAAAATGCTAAAATAGTTCTTGATATAATTGATTCATATTTCAATAGATTTGATGAATTAGATTTATTACAAAAAAGAACACTTATAAAATTAGTAATATCATCTGCATACAGTGATGGAGAAAACTTGATACTTAATCTAACAGGAACAAGAGAATCTGCTAAGA
>ULTH01053789.1_pt1 | contig 12575 bp, 9 predicted proteins | sample 1957421 | NCBI WGS metagenome assembly ULTH01 (sample SAMEA4835729, study PRJEB28245) | human gut metagenome | biome: gut microbiome; material: fecal sample | place: Denmark | collected 2008 | reverse complement strand
CAGGGTATGTCATGCTCACGTTCTCCAATTCTATCATCTTACGTCTCCCTGAATGAAATTATGTTATTTTTTCCCTCATTCAATAATCAACGAAATTGTAACAATTCTGTAACAATATGTCAAGTGTTACCAGATCTTACATATTTGATCAGATCGTGTATTAAAATCTCCGTCTGATTTTCCAGCAATATCCATACAAACTGTATAAATCCTGTGTTTATGCGGTATTTATCGAATTTTCGCGCCGCTTATGTGCACAATAAAATTATGTCATATACAGATTAATTTTTTATTATGATCCAATCCTGAAATTATTAATTTTCTATATCAGTATCAGGCTCGAAATTTGACATATTTTTTTACAAAAGTGCACTAATCAAATTGACCTTCCCCATAAAAAAAACTATAATTAAAAAAACAAAAAAGGGAGGATTATTACTTATGGATAATCAAAAAGATGCCATCCGTGACGCACGTCAGCTCGGAATTCCAAAGATGCTTTTGCTCGGATTCCAGCACATGTTCGCCATGTTTGGCGCAACAATTCTAGTTCCACTTCTCGTAAACGGAAAAGGTTATTTTGAAGGACATGGACTTTCCGTTCAGGTAACGCTTGTATGCGCAGGTCTTGGAACACTCTTCTTCCACTTATGCACCAAACTCAAAGTACCTGCATTCCTCGGTTCATCATTTGCTTTTCTCGGAGGTTTCTCAACAGTGGCAAATCTTGATACTGGAATCTACAAAAATATGCCAATGGGTGAAAAGCTTTCCTACGCGTGCGGCGGTATCGTGGTTGCCGGTCTTCTTTATCTGATTCTGGCTCTCATCGTCAAACTTGTAGGTGTTAAGCGAGTCATGAGATTCCTTCCACCTGTGGTTACCGGACCTATCATCATATGTATCGGCCTGAGCCTTGCACCGTCAGCCATATCAAACGCATCAAACAACTGGCTGCTTGCATTTATCGCACTGGCTGTCGTAATCGTGTTCAACATATGGGGCAAAGGAATGTTCAAGATCATCCCTATCCTCATGGGCGTGCTCATCTCATACGGTGTGGCACTTATCCTTCACCTCTGTGGTGTGACAAACCCTGGTGGAACAGCTATTTTGGACTTTTCGACAGTTTCCGATGCAAAGTTTCTCGGACTGCCACCTTTCCAGATCTGCAAGTTTGACATAACAGCCATACTTGTAATGGCTCCTATCGCCATAGCATCCATGATGGAACATATCGGTGACATCTGTGCTATATCAGCTACAGTCGACCAGAATTTCCTTGAGGATCCGGGACTTCACAGAACGCTTATCGGTGACGGTCTTGCAACCTCACTGTCAGCTCTCTTCGGCGGTCCTGCAAATACAACCTATGGCGAGAACACAGGAGTTCTCGAGCTTAGCCGTGTACACGATCCAAGAGTCATCAGACTTGCTGCTTTATTTGCAGTCATCCTCGGATTCATACCTAAGATTTCAGCGATTATCAGTTCCATGCCACTTGCCATCATAGGCGGTATAAGTTTCATACTCTACGGAATGATCTCTGCCATCGGTGTAAGAAATGTGGTCGAGAACCACGTTGACTTCACAAAGTCAAGAAATCTGATAATAGCAGCCGTTATCATGGTATGCGGTCTCGGATTTACAAATGGTCTCACATTTACAATCGGCGGAACAACCATCACCCTCACAGGTCTTGCCCTTGCCGCTATATTCGGCATCCTGCTGAATGCTATTCTGCCTGGCAACGACTATACATTTGGCGAGAACACCAAGGGCGACGTAAGCCGCGGACTTGGAATGAATCCACAGAATTCTGATATAGAATCATAATCATAACATTTGCGGTTGTTTCCGATCTGTGTGGTTTTTATAACACGCTTATCGCTCCGCATTACATTATCTGTATTATTCAGGAGGTTACACAATATGACAGATTACACAGTAATGACACATCCACTTATTCAGCACAAGATATCAAAGCTCAGAGACAAGAACACCGGAACTGCTGAGTTTCGTGCACTCGTTGAAGAGATTGCAATGCTTATGGGATATGAGGCTTTAAAGGATCTTCCTACTGAGGAAGTATGCATTGAGACTCCTATTGAGGAGTGCATGACACCGGTCATCGCAGGAAGAAACCTTGCGATAGTTCCTATTCTCCGCGCCGGTCTCGGAATGGTCAGCGGACTTCAGGCTCTTGTTCCTACAGCCAAGATCGGACACATCGGACTGTACAGAGATGAGGAGACACATGAGCCTCATGAATACTACTGCAAGCTCCCTGATCCTATTGATGAGAGACTCATCGTTGTTACAGATCCTATGCTGGCAACAGGCGGATCAGCAGTTGCAGCCGTGGACTTCATCAAGCAGCACGGCGGCAAGAACATCAAGTTCATGTCCATCATCGCTGCACCACAGGGTATCGAAAGACTTCTCAAGGCTCATCCGGACATACAGCTCTACGTTGGACATGTTGACCGCGAGCTGAATGAGAACGCATACATCTGCCCGGGACTCGGCGATGCCGGCGACAGAATATTTGGTACGAAGTAAAATCAGCAAGGATTTGCAGTAAGAATTTAACGGTCTGGATTTCGTTGCAAAGATATTTGTCGTAAAGAATTTCTAAGAAAGACTGCCACGCATATATGACAAATCTACCATCCACGATGGCAAGATGTCATGGCTGCGGGGCAGTTTTTTGTCAATTATCCTTTTCACGCTGTATAACTTTTCGCAAGCAATTCCCAATCAAATTTTCACACTTCTAACATTTTTATTAAGAATTGCTTTTCGATATCCATTTGCGTGGCTTTCATGTTATCATATAGAAGAATGTATCAGTTTTTCCAGGAAAATCTGACAAGAAGCATCAGTCCTCTCAAAAGAGAGTTTTTCATAAGCTGATGTTCAAAACCGGAGGTCTTTTATGGAATCGCAGAAGAGATATACCAAAAAACAGAGAACGTTGGACATTATCGAGAGGCTGAAGAAGGAATACCCTAATACGGTATGCACTCTCGACACATCACACGCATGGCAGTTACTTGTCAGTGTCCGCCTGGCGGCGCAGTGCACTGATGCAAGGGTGAATGTTGTGGTGCAGGATCTTTTCGCAAAATATCCGGGAGTAAAAGAACTGGCCGCTGCAGATGTCAGTGACATTGAGGCCATTGTCAAACCTTGCGGGCTGGGGAAAAGCAAGGCAAGAGATATTAGCGCATGTATGAACATGCTTGTTGATTCCTACAACTGTCAGGTTCCTGACAGCTTGGACGAGCTGCTAAAGCTCCCTGGCGTTGGCAGAAAAAGTGCCAACCTCATCATGGGTGACATATATGGCAAGCCAGCCATTGTAACTGACACCCATTGTATCCGGCTTGTCAACCGTATGGGATTGGTTGACGGGATCAAAGACCCGAAAAAAGTTGAGATGGAACTGTGGAAACTTGTACCTCCAGAGGAGAGCAATGACTTCTGTCACCGGCTTGTGGATCACGGGAGAGCCGTGTGCTCAGCCAGGACAAAACCGCATTGCGATGCATGTTGTCTAAATGACATATGCAAAAAGATCTTATAAATTTCATAAGGAGGAACTATATGGAGTATATGGAAAATCTTACAGGCTACGTTGAAAAACAATCACATCTTTGTCAGCAGCACGATAACATCGACAAAGAACTGTACAGAAAATATGGTGTAAAGCGTGGTCTTCGTGACGAGAATGGTCAGGGAGTATTGACCGGACTTACAAACATTTCCCAGATCATAGCATTTAAGGATGTGGACGGTCAGAAAGTCCCATGTGATGGAGAACTGCTATATCGCGGCTACGATGTGCAGGATCTGGTAAAGGGTGGCAAGGGAAAACGCCATATATTTGAGGAGGCTGCTTATCTGCTGCTTTTTGGTGAACTTCCTACCAAGGCACAGCTCACAGAATTCAGCGGAGTTATATCTGAGTCTATGAATCTGCCAACAAACTTCACACGAGATGTCATCATGAAGGCACCAAGTGTTGATATCATGAATTCGATGACAAGGAGTGTCCTGACACTGGCATCCTATGACAATCAGGCAACAAACCTTGACATCGACAATGTGCTGAGACAGTGCATCGGACTCATCGGCACATTTCCTATGATGGCGGTCTACGGCTACCACGCATACAACCACTATGAGAATGACGGAAGTATGTACATACATCGTCCTGACAAAGATGCATCAGTGGCAGAGAACCTGCTCAGGATGCTCAGGCCAGACATGAAATACACTGAGCTTGAGGCGAGGGTTCTGGACATCGCTCTCCTGCTTCACATGGAGCACGGTGGCGGTAACAACTCAACATTTACAACAAGGGTTGTAACATCCTCAGGGTCCGACACCTATTCAGCGATTGCCGCTGCCCTCTCATCCCTTAAAGGGAGGAAACACGGCGGTGCAAATCTTCAGGTTATGAATATGATGGACGATATAAAGGAACATATCAATGATTACCACGATGAGGAGGCCATCGAAGCCTACCTTGACAAGCTGCTGAACAAGCAGGCGTATGACCACAAAGGACTTATATACGGCATGGGACATGCGGTATACTCCCTGTCCGATCCAAGAGAAAAGGTGTTCAAGGCATTTGTAGAACAGCTCGCAGCAGCCAAAGGCAGAGATGAGGACATGGCTCTGTACAACAACATCGAAAAGATCGCGCCTAAGCTCATCGCAAAAGAGCGCAAGATATACAAGGGTGTAAGTCCAAATGTGGATTTCTACAGCGGATTTGTATACGAGATGCTCGGCATTCCTAGAGAACTTTACACACCTCTCTTTGCGGTTGCACGTATCGTTGGCTGGAGCGCCCACAGAATTGAGGAGCTTGTAACCACAGACAAGATCATCAGACCGGCATACAAGAGTCTTGTGACACATAGAGACTATGTAGACAGAGATGCCAGATAGTTCAGGCAAATAAAAACTCCCACTCTTCAAGTATGTACATACATTGTATATGTACCTCTCAAAGAGCGGGAGTTTTATTTGTTTTCAAATATTAAAAAATATTTTTCAGATGTCTTCTCTTTTAAGTTTTCCTTAAATATTTGACGGTAAATGTTTGACATTTACTGATCTTACTTATTTTTGTTTATAAAATCGATCAGGTCATACTTGGATATCGCACCAACGCTTCTAGAAGTTTCCACGCCATCCTTGTACAAAATCAGCGTAGGTACGCTGAACACTTTGTTTGATGCGGCAAATCCTGGATTCTCATCAACATCAACATTGAAAAAGCTGATCGCATCCTTCATGTCCTCTGCAACAGTGTGAAATACCGGAGCCATCATCTTGCAGGGTCCGCACCAGGTTGCCGAGAAATCAGCTACGGCAATCTTGCTCGATTTTATCTCGTCAAAATTATCTCCAACTACTTTCTTTACCATAATGTATCCCTCCTGACAATATTATCTGTATATCTGTAAATTTTATGTGATTTAGTTAACCTGTCTTTTAATCATATAATGTCATATTTGGGTGCATAAGGTCAATACATTTTAATGATAAAAACTAATCTTATAAAAATTAATCAAGCAGTCTCTTCATACTATCCATGCTTATAAGCAGAGTCGATGAATTATGGAGCAGTGCCGATGTCGTCGGCTGGATCACGCCCATAACACCGAGTATGATAAGCCCTGTGTTAAATGTGACTATCTTGCGATAATTTCTATTGATCCTGCTCATCAGCTTATTGCTAAGTTCCTTAAGAGTGACAAGTTCATACAGATTGTCTGCGCTGACCGTTATATCCGCGATCTCTCTGGCTATCTCAGCGCCATCACTGACTGCTATGCCTGCATCCGATGCTGACAATGCCGGAGAATCGTTGATTCCATCACCGACCATGATAACCTTGCGTCCCACCGCCTTTTCGGACTCCACAAACCTTGCCTTATCCTCCGGTAGTACCTCTGAGTAATACTCGTCCACGCCCACCTGTTCAGCTATAGCCTGGGCAGTTCTCTCACTGTCCCCGGTCATCATGACTACCTTGCCGATGCCGAGCTCCTTGAGTTTTCTCACGACCTCCGCAGATTCAGGTCTCACAGGATCCTTGATAGATATTACCGCTGCAAGCTTGCCGTCTATTCCCATGAACAGATGTGAGTGAGACTTTGAAAGTGATTCGTAAAGTTCTATCTTATCCTCCGGTATCACGCAGCCTTCATCCTCAAATACAAAGTGATAACTTCCTATGATGATCTTCTTGCCATCTATACTTGATGAGATTCCATGGGCAACAACATACTCAACCTTGGAATGCATCTCCTCGTGCTCTATTCCCTTAGCCGCCGCTCCGGCCACAACAGCTCTCGCCATCGAATGAGGGAAATGTTCCTCCAAACATGCCGCTATCTTGAGCAGTTCATCTGGATCTCTTCCGTCAAATGGCACTACACGCACGAGTGTCGGCGATGCCTTTGTGAGTGTTCCTGTCTTGTCAAATACTATGGTGTCCGCCTCCGCCACAGCCTCAAGGAATTTGCCCCCCTTAACTGTGAGATGATGCTTATTTGCCTCCTGGATAGCCGACAGAACAGCTATAGGCATAGACATCTTGAGCGCACATGAATAGTCGACCATGAGAACAGCAAGCATCTTTGTTATATTTCTCGTGAGCAGGTATGTGAGGATAGTTCCGCCGAGAGTCCATGGAACCAGACCGTCTGCAAGATGCTCTGCCTTACTCTCAAGTCCTGACTTGAGCTTCTCAGACTCCTCGATCATAGCCACTACTTTATCATATCTGCTTGTCCTGCCGGTATTTGTGACTCTGACCACAAGCTCGCCTTCCTCAACAACTGTACCTGCATACACAACATCGCCAGCTCCCTTGTGAACAGGAACAGACTCTCCTGTAAGGGATGACTGGTTGACCATACCCTCACACTCTGCCACAATTCCGTCAAATGGGATCACGTTGCTCATATGAACTACCACAAGATCATCCTTTGCGATCTTCGCGCTGTCCATAAGCACATCGCAGTCGTCTACTCTTACCCATACCTTGTTAATGTTGAGCGCCATACTTCTGGCAAGCCCTCCAACAGACTTCTTGTGTGTCCACTCCTCAAGGATCTCACCGATCTCAAGCAGGAACATAACTGAACCTGCCGTTGCAAAATCATTTGTGAGTATGGATGCTGTGATGGCGGTGGCATCTAGAACCGGTACCTCAAGTTTCCTGTCTGCGAGACACTTCAGGCCCTTGCCTATATACTTGAGTGCCTTCACCGATGTAAGGCAATATCTTAGCGGCATCGGCACGATCCACTTCTTTGTCATATACCATACAGTCTTCCAGAACAGCTTGTCCTCATACTGTCTGTTCATAGTTCTTCCGGATGTCTCCGTGAGATCCGCAGGAATCTCTACTCTATCATAACCAAACTGTCTGAGTGCATCTATGATACCTGCCCTGTCGCCCTCATAGATAATAACCGCATCACAGGTTCTGTCATGCACTTTGACATCGACAACGCCGTCACAGTTCTCAAGATAATACTGTAATATGTCAGCCTGTGCCATAGTCATACGGCTCTGTGTCATGTGTATACGCAGACGATTCTTTGTCTCATTCAAAATTGAAAACTTCAAGATCTTCGCCTCTTTCTACAAATAATTTACTGTGTTTTTGCAATAGGTTTTCCGGGATTACTCCTCTGCGCCAGCCTCTTCCTCTGCAGTCTCAGTGCTCTCAGCATCCTCAAAATCAGCCTCTGCTGCCTTCTGCGCTCTTGCCTCATTGATATCCTTTGCGCCTGCATATATATCACCACAATTTTCCTGAATAGTATTCGCCGTCTTCATAACGCAGTCCTTTGCTCTGAGAACACCGGCTGTACAATGTGTATATACGTTCTTTGCGTCCTTGCTTGAGAGAACCTTGATACCAGCTGTTCCGAATAATACGCCACCTGCAAATATTCCAAGTTTCTTCCAGTTTACCTTCTTTAATGCTTTCATCATAACTTTGTCCTCCTTAAAAATATATTTGTCTAATCTTTGTTCGACCTGTCGAACTCCTCTTAACGTAAAAAATGCATTCTCTTCGTAATCATCACCACAAAAAGTCTGCACCTGATACGTAATTTTATTTTCTGTCAGTATAGCACTGTACCTCCCGTCAGTCCAATATAACAGCCACTTTTTCGGCAACTTTTTTTCTCAATAAGTTTCAATAAGGAATAGTTTTATTTACATTTATACGATTCTGTAAGGTTGCTTTTTTTCAAACTGTATACTATCTTAATAGTATTGTTTTATTATTAATACAAGATTTAAATCTGTAATTTTCATCTATACAAAGGAGTTAAGCATAATGGATAATTTTAATATCAAGAGCATCCTTGTGATACTGTTTTTATTTTTTATCGGCTGTATCATGGGCTGGTGCATAGAGGTCATTTTCAGAAAATTCTTTTCCAAGAGCAACCCGAGCCACAAATGGATAAATCCGGGATTTCTGATCGGACCATACCTGCCTCTCTACGGTTCAGGTCTTGTCGTTCTGTATCTGTTATCACTCATTCACATCGATGCCGTCGATTCGCATCCTGTTTTACAGAAAGTTCTGATCATACTGATAATGACAATAGCAATGACCGTTGTGGAGTACATCGCCGGCCGTATATTTATAATAGGTATGAACATCAAGCTTTGGGACTATTCGGATGAATGGGGAAACATTCAAGGTATCATATGTCCTCTGTTTTCTTTCTTCTGGGGACTCATCGCCGCACTTTACTATTTCTTCCTACATCCGCATATATTAAATGCTGTGTACTGGCTTGCCGACCACCTGACATTTTCCTTCTTCATCGGATTCTTCTACGGAGTGTTCGTTATCGACTGTGTTGTATCGTTCAATCTCATGAACAAGGTCAAGAAATTTGCAAAGGAGAACGACCTCATAGTACGAGTGGAGGAACTCAAATCGAAAATCGCACTGGACAGGGAAAAGCGCAAGGAGAAGCCAAGCTTCCTCCTCATACTTCACGATACTGCCTCCGTCAAGCGTGCATTTGAAGATCATCCCGAGAACTTTTCAATAACCAAAAAAATTAAGGAAAAAGCAGAACAGCTTACCGAAGCCATCAAAGAAAAAAGTGAGGGCATCAGCGAAGGCATCAAGGAAAAGAGCGCTGTTATAAGTGAAGGTATCAAAACGGTCAGTGCGGAGACAAAAGACAGGCTGTCAGAAACGCTCTCCCGAAACGACTCCTCTGATGTAGCCGATACTGACCTGTTTGACAACTCACACCGCAATATTACAGACAAGAAAAACTAGCATTTAACAGAAAAGAGCGCCACCCGGCATCGCATCACCGGACGGCGCTCTTATTTTATATTTTACGAAGATATATCACTTTATATACTATCTCTTACATGAAACAGTTACAGGCGTATATGCGCCACCAGTCTGCTTTTTGTATGGCACTACTGCATATGTATATTTCTTACCTGCCACCGACTTGCTGTCCACCCATGAAGCTGCGCCTGATCCTGCGATCTTCATCAGCTTGTATGCGGAATTTCCTGATTTTCTGTACATCCTGTATGAATCAGCACCAGCCACCTTGTTCCATGCGATCTTCACGCCCTTGTTCGTGTTTTTCGCTCTCGCCTTGACATTTCCAAGATACAGTCTCGACACAGTTGTTACCTTGCTTGTCGTATATGCATTGCACGCCACGATCTTGTATCCATATGTCTTGCCACTGGATATTCTTCCATCCACAATGGATAATGTGTTGGCCTTCTTAAGCAGCTGATATTTACCGCTCTTAGTCTTCTTGTACACTTTATACGCTGTCGCTCCGGACACCTTGTTCCACGAAAGCCTTATACCCTTAACTGTCGCAGCGGTCTTCACAACCGGCTTGCCAAGCTGAAGCTTCGGTGTTGCCACACTCTTCTTATAACTGCACTTCTTACATGTATAGAGTTTTGTTCCTGTTGATGTATATGTAGCTTTCTTCGTGACCTTTCCACTGTTCCAGCTATGTTTCAGACACGGAGCCAGCAGATATGCATCCCTCGGATTGCAGAGCGGAGTATTTGACACCCACACCACTATCTGCTTATTGTGCCAGCCCATGGCATATATATTTACACCGTCCGAATACTTACTTCTTATATCATATAGAAGTGTATACTCGTTTTTCGGGGAATCTAGATCTATCCTGCCTATATATCTGGCTGTATGGAAATACAAGGATTCCTGCGCAAGGAATATCGAGCCGTATTGCTTTGTATAATAACTTCCATCCGTTTTATACCAGACTGATGTTCCTGACAGTATGACTTTCTTTCCACCTGTCGAAAATCTGTTCTTTATAATCTGGAAATCCATCCAGCTTGATCCCTGTTTGATACAGTACCAGTATCCCTTTCGGTGATACATGACCTTCTCAACGCCGCTCCACATCTGACCACTCTCGTATTTCTTGTCTGTGGCTCCGTTGTAGCTGCCGGTCCACGTTGCGCTAATCTTCGTATCATACCGTCCAAGCGAATATGATGAACTTGCATTCTTTGTTCGTCTGTTCAAAGTGTTCGTGCTTATAAGGAAATAGTCATGTCTAGACTGTCCTGGCTGATCTGTGACAGGATCATCCCATGTGGCATCAACGTGATACCATTTCCCATTTATCCTGACAACATTCCACGCATGATTTATATATTGGCTTGTTGCAAGAGCACATGGAACTCCCGATTGTTTCAGAAGATAATTCATGGTTTCTGCATATCCCTGACACACGGCTTTCTTATCAACGAGGGTGCCATACATGTCATATTTGTGATCCCTGCCATACACTGTACTGTAGTCCTTTATTCCACTGGCATCATATTCCACCGTGGACGTCAGATACTCGTGGTATGCAAGAACTATCTCAGCAGGTTTCATATTCTTTGTGTCCACCTGCTTGTTTACCTCTTTTACCGCCGCTACAAGAGATTCTCTCACCTTCTTTGCATTCGGTATATAGCTGATAACCAGAGTTGAAACCGATCCGTTGTATCTATTGTATACATACGATGCATTTGCTACATATACAATCTCCGGATGCAGTGCCAGAATGTTGACAAATATCGACTTAACATTACTGGTTGTGACACCCATTCCGTGCACGTCTATATTCTTCTTGAATGACTTTATCGAGTTCGCCACCCTGTTATGATATTTGAAATTGCCGGATGAGGCTATTGAAGCGACATCTCCCTCTTCCGCTACTTCGGCATAGCCGCCGATTTCGTATATATCCGCAAGGTCTATATTCCCAGTACATCCCTTTGCTGGCGAGTCTGACTCCTCCACAATTCCCTGCTGTTCGCCATCCGCAGCACATTCTTCTGTCGAATCCTCAGCAGCAAATACTGTCACAGCACCAGCCGTAAGTGCCGAGCCTGCCACTATGCATACGAACGCACACATACACAAAAACCTGCACAGCACCACCCTGCCCACGCGATAATGTCTGGCGCATCTGCTCTCATATAGCTTTTGTTCTACTCTCTCTTCCTTTTCCATCAAAACTCCTTTCTTCCGCACATTCCTTCCCCGGTATTATACTGTTATGACCGTATATTTATCAATCCTTAACGCTTTACATTTACTGCTTTAGAGGCGGCACTGTAATAATTTCCCTTAAATGCTCTCACATAGTAATAATATGTCTTTCCCTTAGCGGTATTCGTGTCTGTCCAGCTGAGAGCATTTGCGCCGCCGATTTTTTTCACCAAAGCATATTTGCCGCTAGCCGTCTTTCTGTATACACGGTAGGATGTAGCACCTGCCGTTTTCGTCCACCTAACTGTAACACCGTTTCTGGCTGCACTCACTTTGGCTGTGACAGGTCTAAGACGCACATATTTCGATGCGACGTACGTGCCCGCTGTCCTTCCAATGTAAGGCTTTACAGCATATGTGTATATTGTTCCCGCTTTCACCGCCTTATCAAGATATGTGAATGTAGTGGATGACGCAGTCTTGATACAGGTGTACTTTCCAGTTCCGATCCTTTTATATATCTTATAAGACCTTGCGCCTCCCACTTTGTTCCATGAAAGCTTTATACCTGTGGATTCATTTGCTGTTTTTGCCTTTGCCGTTCCAACGAAGCATCTGCTTGCTTCCGTTCCGGCACCTACCACGGTTCCTTTGTATGCCTGAACCTTGTATGTATATATCACTCCACTTGTAACCTTCGTGTCATTAAAAGCAAGAGTGTTCGCCCCAGCAACCTTCTTTAACAGTGCATACTGTCTCTTTCCGGATTTTCTGTATATATAGTATCCGGATGCATTTTTCTCTGATGTCCATGAGATCTTTATTCCCGTGGAGGATACGGCTGTTTTTACTGTAACCTTGCTCAGCTTCAACATGGCGATCGAGCTCGTCTTTGTGGTTCCACAGTTGACACATGTGTATTCCTTTGTACCCGCGCTTGTGTAGGTTGGCTTCTTCGTCACTACTCCGCCATCCCATACGTGGCTCGTACATACCA
>ULTH01032749.1_pt1 | contig 12612 bp, 8 predicted proteins | sample 1957421 | NCBI WGS metagenome assembly ULTH01 (sample SAMEA4835729, study PRJEB28245) | human gut metagenome | biome: gut microbiome; material: fecal sample | place: Denmark | collected 2008 | reverse complement strand
TTTTAGCTTCTTTCTTTGAAAATATTGGTTCATCAAAAACCTCATCAAAAAAGTTTCTTCTACTTGGTATCATCATCATAACACATTCCTCCTTAAAATATTTTATGTGTTGACACCTTTATTCAAGGCTATGCACATTCTTTATGTAATCATTATTTCTTATTACATAAAGTATTATACATCGTGCTTTTAGCAATGTCAATAGGAGAGTGCTAATTTTATTGAATTTTTTATTTTTTTACCAGCCACCTCCGGCCACCGGCCTCCGCCGCCTCCACCAGAGAAGACTCCACCGCCACTGCTACCTCCTGAACCTCCATCACTTGAACTACTATTGCTAGAAAGAGGTGCAGTAGATGCTGCAGACATTCCAGATGAAAACGCTGAAGAAAAACTAGATGTAAACGATGAGCAATCAAAATTTCCATTATAATATAATTCTCTTGTACACCAAGTTGGTGCATAATCAATTTTAGCTAATATCTTCTCAAATTTCTTAGCCCATTTGTTTTCTAGTCCTAATGCATATGCATAAGCAAAGTATTTGTCAAACATTTCTGGAGACTTCTCAACAAAACTTTCATCTTCAGTAGTTTTTATAAACATTTTAAAGCCTTCAATATCTTCTTTAATTTTCAAAGCTTTTTCAGAATAACAACGAATATATTTAGCAAATATCCAATTTTGTATCACAGCCCAAGCAATTACAAAAATATCCATAAAGTTCTTTGAATATTGCCTAAAAATTTCTCTTACTACTTGATATTCACCAAAAGCAAAAGGAATGCACATGATTATAATAAAAGTAGCTGTGAATAAATTTCTACCAGGATCAAATACAAAGTTTTTTATACATGCAGCAAGTATTCCAAAAGAAATAACAAATGTAAACACCAATTCAAGCCCTTTCAAATTATATGAAGTGGCAAATGAATTAATTAATTTACCTATCTTCAATCCAACAATAAATATGAGTAAAGTACATATTACAGAGATAATAACATATTTCCAGTTCTTAAAAAATGAACTATTTTTGTATTTGCCTTCCAAATCTTTAAATATATCTCTTTTCAAATTTTCTACTAATTCATAAAAATATTTTGAATACATCAAATATTCTCTACCTGCCAATGAATTATAAACAAATTTCTCAGTATCTGATAACTCATCTTCAAACTCATTAGTAGTCTTCTTGCCTGTTTTTTCAATAACCATAACTTTTTTCTTACCAGTAGTTTTAGTAAAAAACACATATCCCTTTGTAGCTAAACTTAATATTATGGACTCTAACACTCTCTTTTTACTTCCCATAGTATCTAAATATCTAACTTGAGATACATCCATTCCCTCTGGAGGATAATACTTAGGAATTATTACTTTAGAATTTATTTTATTTCCATGCTTTCTCCACGCAAAAAATTGCCAAACACCAAGTCCAACAAATCCCAAAATTACCATTAAATAAACAATCTTATCATAAGCAAACCATGCTACTTTCTTACTTAAATCAGATTCAGTAATAGTTCCCTTGTTTACTCTAACAACAATTGTAAATGCATTTTCTCGCTCAATCGTTTTATTCATATTAAAATAAACAACTGAATTAGTATTATCAACATACCATTCAACATCCTCAGACTCATTAGGATCTCCATATTTTCCAACATATGCTTTTATATCATTATTTAAAATTTCAGTTCCCTCTGGAAAATATATTTTAGCAGAACACTTTTCAATATCAAAAAGCCATCCAGGACCAATTAAATTCCAATACAATTCATTATATTCTCTTTCAAAAAACAATTGATTCTCTGTTGTATAATCAATTTCATATTCCTGCACTCCTCTTGGAACATAAGTATGTTCTGAACCAATTCTTACTCGGATTCCTCTATCAACACTTTCAGTAGAATATTCAACATCATTTCCATTCAATAAAACTTTATTTACATCAAATGTAACATTTTTATTTCTATACTTAGTTGGAAAATCCCTGTAAATCCCATGATTAATATTATATCCTCTCGCATTTACAGTAATCTTTTCCTTAACATACATAGAAGCATCTTTATTTACATAGATTTCAATATCGTAATTTAAAATATCCTCTTTATGATTTTCATAATACTCATCATCATTATCACTATAATAATTATCATTATCAGATTCATAAATATCATAGTCAGTATATTCATCCAATTCATTACTATAAATGTCACCAAAACTACTATTATAATCATTCACATCTTTATTATATACAGCATTGGACTTAGTTCCAAAGTCCAATACCAATATCATCATTAAAAGAAAAACAAAGCCAATCCTTTTTTTCATACTCTTCCCCTTAAACTATTTTACCAGCCACCTCCGGCCACCGGCCTCCGCCGCCTCCACCAGAGAAGCCTCCGCCGCCACTACTACTTGATGAAGATGGCGCAGTTGATGCAGATGATACTCCAGATGATATTGATGATGAAAAACTAGAAGTAAACGAAGAACAATCAAACATACCACTAACAAATAAATAATCAGAACACCAACTTGGCGTATAATTAGCTTGTTTTAAGACGTCTTCAAATTTACTAGCCCAAGCATTTTCCAGTCCAAGAACATATGCATATGCAAAATATTTATCAAACATTTCTGGAGTTTTATCAGCAAAATCATCATCTTTTACCGTCTTAATAAACATTTCAAAGCCTTCAATCTCTTCTTTAATTCTCATACCATCTTCAGAATACTTTGGTATTAGTTTCACAAACAAATAATTTTGTATGCATACTTCAACAAGTACAAATCCTTGAAATGCATATTCAGCATATCTTGAAAAAACATCAGCAGCCATTGCTATTCCAAACAATAAAAATGGTCCTCCCCATAAAATTGCAAAAATAACATTAAAAAACCTACTACTTTTATTTTTAAACAAGGCCTTGCATACTACAAAAACTAAACCAAAAATAACCGCAGTCAGCACAACCATAAAAAAGTTTTGCATATTTATTTCTGTAGCAAATGGGTTAACTATTTCTCCACTAATTCCTCCAATAACAAATAATATTACTGTGAAAACAATAGAAACTATAACATTCTTCCAATTTTTAAAGAATAATTTATTTTTATACTTTTCTTCTAAATTTTCTGCTAGTCTCAATTGCATTTTATTTACTTTCTTATAAAACTCTTCTGAATATTTTAGAATTTCCTTATGTCCAAGTGACTCATACACCATTTTCTCATTTTCAGATAATGTATCTTTTTTTTCATACACATCTTCTTTAAGAACTTTTTCAATAATAAGAGTTTTACTCTTTTCACTACTTTTAGTAAATTTTAAAAATCCTTTTGTCGCTAAACTTATCAGTGTGGCCTCTAATATACGACTAGTTTTTCCCATTGTATCTATATATCTTACATCACCAACATCCAAGCCTTCTGGTGGATAATACTTAGGAATAATAATGTTTTTTTCTGGATCTTTACCATTATGTTTCCACATAAAGAACTGCCAAATTCCAAGTCCAATCATTCCTACAAAAAGAACAACATACATTACATTATCTTCTAAAAACCACTCTAACCTTTGTTCAAAAGTAGGTTCATCAATTGTTCCCTTCTCTACTCGAACAACAACTGTAAATGCGTTATTGGCTGGGACCATCTCATATAAATCAAAATAAACGACTGCATTTGTATGATCAACATAACAATATACATCATCTGATTCTTTAGAATTTCCATATTCGCCAACATATGCTTTTATCTCATCTTCTAAAATATCAGTTTTCTTTGGAAAATATATCTTAGCAGAACATTGCGCAATATCAAAATTCCAACCAGATCCAATTAAATTCCAATATAACTCATTATAATCATCTTCAAAAAACATCTGTCTTTCAGTTGTATAATCTATCACATATGTATGTTGTCCTTGAGTAACATACTCATCACTAGAACCTATTTTAATACGAACACCCCTGTCAACATTTTCTGTTGAAAAATCTACTTTATCGCCATCTAGAGTTACTTTATTAATTTCAAAAGTAACAAGCTTATTTTTATATTGGGTAGGAAAATCTCTATAAATTCCATGTTGAATTTCTTCTCCCATTGCATTTACTGTAATCGTTTCTTTAACGTCCATTGTTGCATCTTCATTTACACGCATCTCAATATCATAATCAAGAATTTCTTCTCTATCATAATAATCATAACTATCATCATATGAAGCATTAACTTTAACATTAATAGACATTATTAAAATTACCACTAAAAAAATTACAAAACATATTTTTTTCTTCATACTTTTCCCCTTTTATCTTGACTCTTTTCTTCTGTCCTCAAAATTAATTTGAACATTTTCTCTAGTCAATAAATCAACTTCAAAAAAGGCTCTTTTCTTATAACCTAATATTGAAGCCAAAATGTTATTAGGAAATTGTTGAATTAAAGCATTAAAATTTCTCGTAGTACCATTATAATATCTTCTAGCCATTTCAATATCTTCTTCAATTTTAACAAGAGCAGCTTGTAATTGAGCAAAGTTCTCACTGGCTTTCAATTCTGGATAATTTTCAACAGAAACAATAACATCTTTGAAAATTGCTGAAAGTTTATCTTCTTCTTTCTGTCTATCTGAAACTGTCATTCTTCCAGATAATCTTTCTCTCATAGCTGTAATATCTTCTAAAGTCGTTTTTTCATGAGCAGTATATCCTTTAACAATCGCTTCAAGATTTGGTACCAAATCAAATCTTTTCTTTAAGGCAGTGTCAATATTGCTAAACGCTTCATAATTCAAATTACTTGCTTTTATAATTTTATTGAAAATATAAATCATATAACCAACTAAAGCAATCAATAAAATAATTACGATTACTGTTCCAATCATTTACCTTTTCCCCCTTTTATACTTCAAATTCTTTTATTTCTTCCAAATTGACACTTTCTTCTAATATAGAACTTGCAATTTGAGCAAAATTTTCATCTTTATCAGTTAAGTACATTTCATAACCGCCACCATTTACTGGATCACATTCTAATTCATAACCACCAATTTTTCTTTTTAAATAAATAGCTAATTCTCTACCTATATCAATAATCTCAACATGTTTTGGCAATTCTTTTTCCATTAATTCTTTAAACAATGGATAATGTGTGCATCCCAAAATTAATTTATCCACACTTTTAAATAATTTCATGTATTCTTTAACTGTATATTCAGCAACTTTATTACTTATCCATCCTTCTTCAGCCATCGTTGCTAATAAAGGTGCTGGATGGCAAACAATCTCAGCTGTAGGCATATATTCAGAAATTTTCTTTTCCCACATACCACTTCTAATAGTTCCCTTTGTAGCAATAACACCTATTGTATTATTTCTTTCATCTATTCTATCTTTTAAGTTAATAACCGTTGGCTCTATTATTCCTATGATTGGTAAATCATATTCTTTTTGTAAAGTTTCTAAAGCTTGGCTAGTTGCCGTTCCACATGCAATTACTATCATTTTTACATTTTTACTAATTAAAAACTCCACATTTTGTCTTGCAATTTCTATAATTGCTTCTGCAGACTTTTGCCCATAAGGAAATCTCTTTGTATCTCCTAAATATATATATTTTTCGCTTGGCAATTCTTTTCTAAGTTCTTTTAGAACATTCAACCCTCCCAAGCCTGAGTCAAATACCCCAATTGGTTGATTATTCATAACTTCCTCCTAATTTTAAAAATCAATGACATTATATATATAAAATATAAATAAAACAAGAAAATGCAATAATATTTTTCTTTAACTAGCTATAAAACGTAAAAAATTCAATATCAATATTTTTTCACATCTTACTGTTGCAATCTTGATGAGTCCCGTTCGTTCCGAACTTGGACTCTTTTATTTGTATAGATTGCTTCAATCGCATTCGCTTCGCTCATTTGGTCGCTGCGCGATGATTCAAAAATATTATATTGAATTTTTTACTGTTATAAATTTGTAATTTATATTACATATTAACTTTTAAATATTATGCGAACTATTCTTCTTCCTCATCAAACTGAGAATTATATAAAGTAGCATAAAAACCATCTTTAGCAAGAAGTTCATCATGAGTTCCTTGCTCAACAATATCACCATTATTAATAACCAAAATCATGTCGGCATTCTTAATAGTAGACAATCTATGAGCAATAATAAAACTTGTTCTACCCTTCATCAAATTATCCATAGCAGATTGAATTTGAATCTCAGTTCTTGTATCAATTGAACTTGTAGCCTCATCCAAAATTAAAATCTTAGGATCAGCCAAAATAACACGAGCAATAGTCAACAACTGTTTTTGACCTGCAGATATATTATTTGTCTCCTCATTAAGAACCATGTTATAAGAATTAGGTAAAGTTTTAATAAAGTGGTGTACATGAGCCGCCTTTGCTGCTTCAATAACCTCATCATCTGTTGCATCAGGCTTACTATATTTAATATTATCTTTTATAGTTCCACTAAACAACCAAGTATCTTGAAGAACCATACCAAAATGTTTTCTCAAATCACCTTTATTAAAATCTTTTATATCATAACCATCTATTGTAATTTTTCCGCCATTCAAATCGTAGAATCTCATTAATAATTTAACAAGAGTCGTTTTCCCAGCACCAGTTGGACCAACAATAGCAATTTTTTGTCCATCTTTTACTTCAGCATTAAAATCATTAATAACTACCTTATCTTCATTATATCCAAATTTAACATGCTCAAATTTAATATTACCTTTTAAACTTTCTACATCAGTTGGATTTGTTGTAACGTCTTTTTCTTCTTCTTCATCTAAGAAGCCTAAAACTCTCTCAACAGCAGCAATCATAGTTTGAATTTGAGTCATTATTTGAGCAATCTCACCAATAGGTCTAGTAAATTGCTTGTTGTATTGAATAAATGATTGAATATCTCCAACTTGGATTTTACCTTGGATAGTAAAATATCCTCCTATAATCGCAATAGCAACATATCCTAAATTTCCAATAAAATTCATAACAGGATGCATAAAACCACCCATAAATTGTGATTTCCAACCAACTGTATATAGTTTTTCATTTTTTTCTTTAAATTCTTTTAAAACTTCATCTTCTCTATTAAAAGCCTTTACTATAGATTGTCCACCATAAATTTCTTCAACTTGACCATTAACCTTACCTAAAATTTCTTGTTGAGCAGTAAAATATTTTTGTGATTTACCAACAATCTTTTTAACAATAAAAGCTGAAATTGGTAATATAAGTAATGAAATCAATGTCATTTGAACATTAATTGAAAGCATCATTATAAGAATACCAACAACCGTACAAACAGCCGTAATAATCTCAGTAATACTTTGATTAAAGTTTTGTCCAAATGTATCTATATCATTTGTAAGGATTGATAAAACATCACCTTTACTTTGTTTATCAAAAAAGTTCATTGGTAATCTATGAATTTTCTTTGATAAATCATCTCTCATTCTATATGTCAATTTTTGAGAAACATCAGTCATAACCAAACTTTGAATTAAAGAACATATAGCACTAATAATGTATAAACCAACAAGTATCATAATTATATTAAATATATAATCAAAATCTATGCCACCAGCTCCAGAAATCTTTTTCACAATACCACTATAAATTTCTGTAGTAGCCTTTCCCAAAATCTTAGGTCCAACTATTGTAAATACAGTACCAGCTATCGCGAAAATGAAAACAATAATTAACTTCCATTTATATTCGCTTAAGTATTTTCCCATTAATTTTTTTGTTGTTCCTTTAAAGTCTTTAGCTCTTTCAACAGATTTAGCTCCACCAGGTCCTCCTGCGCCTCCACGACCAACTCTAGGTCCTTTTTGAAATTTTCTTTCACGCTTTTCGTCCATTATTTGTTCTCACTTCCTTCCTACTTTCTTTTTAATTCTTCTTCAGATAATTGAGATAAAGCAATTTGTCTATATGTCTCACAATTTTCCATCAACTCTTCATGAGTTCCTTTTCCAACTATCTTACCATCTTCTAATGTAATTATTTGATCAGCATTTAACACTGTATTAATTCTTTGTGCAACTATAATAACTGTCTTATCTTTCGTAACTTTTGCTAGTTCTTCTCTTAAAACACAATCAGTTTTATAATCCAATGCTGAAAAACTATCATCAAAAATATAAATTTCAGGATCAGAAGCAATAGCTCTTGCTATTGATAATCTCTGTTTCTGTCCACCAGATACGTTAGTTCCACCTTGAGAAATATGAGTTTGATATTTTTCAGGTTTTGATTCAATAAACTCAGTAGCTTGAGCAATTTCAGCAGCCTTAATCATTCTTTCATCACTCATATTTTCATCTGCAAATTTTATATTAGACTCAATTGTTCCAGAGAATAATACACCTTTTTGAGGAACATATCCTATAATATCTCTCAAATCTTTTTGAGAAACATCTTTAATATTAACTCCATCAACACAAAGCTCTCCACCAGTTACATCATAAAATCTTGGAATTAAATTGACTATTGTAGACTTACCACTACCAGTACTTCCTATAATAGCCGTTGTCTTTCCAGGTTCAGCCGTAAAATTAATATCAGTCAATATTTCCATATCAGCATCAGGGTATCTGAAAGAAACATTTTTGAATTCAACTAAACCTTTTTTATCAGATTCAAATTTCTTTGTTTCATCTTTATCCTTTATACTTAAATCTTGATCTAAAATTTCATTAATTCTGTTAGCAGAAACTGCAGCTCTTGGAAGCATTATAGAAATCATTGAAACCATCAAGAAAGCCATAACAATTTGCATTGTATATTGAATAATAGCCATCATATCTCCAACTTGCATTACACCTGAATCAATATTTTTACTACCAAACCACACAATCATAAGTGAAATTCCATTCATTAAAAACATCAATAAAGGCATCATAAAAGACATTACTCTGTTAACAAAAATATTAACTTTAGTTAAATCAAGATTTGCTTTATCAAATCTTTCTTCTTCTGATTTCTCTTTATTAAAAGCTCTAATAACAGGTAATCCTGTTAAAATCTCTCTTGCAACAAGATTAATTTTATCAATTAAAACTTGTAACTTTTTAAACTTAGGCATTGCAACAATAAATAAAATTAAAACTACTGTTAAAATACATAAAATAGCAAAACCTATAATCCAAATCATTGAAGTACTACTTTTGGTAATAACTCTGATCAATCCACCAATACCCATAATAGGAGCAAATACAACCGTTCTAAATAACACTTGAACCATTCCTTGGATCTGTTGAATATCGTTAGTACTTCTTGTTATAAGAGACGCTGTTGAAAATTCTCTAAATTCTTTATTAGAATATTTTAAAACTTTTTCAAAAACTTCTTCTCTTAAATATTTAGCAAGTTTACAAGCCATTCCTGATGAGAAATACATTACAGTTACACCAGTAATCATTATTAAGAAAGCCACACCTAACATTTGGAATCCAGCTTTCCAAATATAGCTTGATTGAATTTTATCTGTATCCATTCCAATAGCTGTATATTCAGTTCTAACTGCTGTAATTGCTGACTGACTTAACATACCTCCAACAGTATCTTCAATTTGTTTTCCAAAATTATCTATCATCTGCTTACTTTGTTCTTCTGGCATTGCCTTAATAATATCTATTAAACTTGCATTTTGAAATGCAGATTGTACCTCAACCGGTAAAACAGAAATAACATATTGTCTCATACTTTCTGACTTAGTTTCATCTTGTATTACATACATCATAACAAGAGGTTTAGCCATAACGTCCTCAAGTTTTTCTTTATCCTCTTTAGAAATCTTTTTCAAAATATAAATATTTTCTTTTTCTAAAGCTGGATACTCTTTTACATATTTATTATAATCACTTTCTGACAAATCATCTTTAGATAATAATGTATACTTATCTAATATAAAATCATCTTCATCAGTTGTTATTAAAATATTTTGTAATTCTTCTTCTCTAATTGCCTCTGGTGCACAAGATTCAACACCACCCTGTTGGATTCCAACATTAACTATTCTTGATGTATAATCTGGCAATGCAAGTTCGCCCATAGCTTGAACTACAAGTAGAATCATTACAATCAAAACAGATTTCCATGCTTTTCTTAGTTTTAATAAAACCTTAAACATACTATAATTCCTTTCTTTTAAATTTTATTTTATAATTCCATATCTTAAATAATCCAAATCTCTTTTAAAAGACTTTTTAGCATTTTGAGCCGAAGCACCATTTTGGTAATCAATAATGTTTTTAATCATCATACTTATAATAACATGAAAAACACTAGCTAATTCTTCCTCATCCTTCATCTTAAATTTAGATTTATCAATATGTTTTAATAAAACATTCTGATTCATTTTTTCAGGCAGACTTTTCATATTGTTCATACATCCATATTTTTCTTGCATTCTTTTTATGTGTTCCATTACTTTTCGTTCTTTTTCTATCACGCACATTTTATCATCTGAAACTATTCTATTAAACATATCTTCAAATACAAGCAAAATATCGCCATTAAAATCATCCATTTTTTTGCAAAATTTTTCTTCTGTAGCCTTAAGATATTTCTTAATAATAAAATCAATTAAATCTTCTTTTGATTCAAAATATTGATAGAAACTTCCTCTAGGAATTCCAGCAGAAATAACAATGTTTTTTACTAAAACATTCCCATCTTTTGCTCTAAAAAATTCTTCTTTGGCAGCCTCCAATACCTTCTCCTGCTTCTCTTTTGGCAAATTATAAAAAGTATTTGTTGGCATCTTTCTCCCTCCTAAAAAAATATACATCCACATTATAAGTGACATCATGTCACTTGTCAACATTCGAATTTTACAATAGAAATATTAAATTAATATTAAATTCTACAAAATATTTATTTTTTAAAACAAAAAGAGAGCAATTAACTTTGCTCTCTTTAATATTTTATTTGGCATATTCTATTGCTCTAGTCTCACGAATTACATTAACTTTAATTTGTCCCGGATATTCCATTTCTGCTTCTACCTTTTTAGCAACATCTCTTGCTAAAACAACCATATCGTTATCTGAAATTTTATCTGGTTTAACCATTAATCTAATTTCTCTACCAGCTTGTATAGCAAAAGATTTATCAACACCATCAAAAGAATCAGCAATCCTTTCTAATTCCTGTAATCTCTTAATATATGTCTCTAAAGTTTCTCTTCTAGCACCAGGTCTTGATGCAGAAATAGCATCAGCAGCTTGTACTAAAACAGCTTCCAAACTCTTAGGTTCAACATCACCATGATGAGCTTCAACAGCATTAATAACTAAATCATTTTCTTTATAACGTTTTAATATATCAACACCAATCTCAACATGAGTACCTTCCATATCGTGATCCAAGGCTTTTCCAATATCATGTAACAATCCTGCCCTTCTAGCTAGTTTTGAATTTAATCCTAATTCCTCAGCCATAATTCTTGCAAGATTTGATACTTCAATAGAATGATTTAATACATTTTGACCATAACTTGTTCTGTATTTTAATTTTCCAAGAAGTTTAACAACATCTGGGTGTAAGCCATTTACACCAGTCTCTAAAACTGCTCTTTCTCCTTCTTCTTTAATGATTGCTTCAACTTCTTCTTTAGCCTTTTCAACCATTTCTTCAATCTTAGCAGGATGAATTCTTCCATCTTCTAATAATTTCTCCAAAGCAATTCTAGCTACTTCTCTTCTTAGAGGATCAAATCCTGATATAATAACAGCTTCAGGTGTATCATCAATAATTAAATCAATACCCGTCAAAGTTTCAAGAGTTTTAATATTTCTTCCTTCTCTACCTATAATTCTACCTTTCATTTCATCATTTGGTAATGAAACAACAGATACTGTAGTTTCAGAAGTATGATCAGCTGCACATTTTTGAATAGCATAACAAAGCATTTCTTTAGCCATCTTTGAAGAATCTTCTTTATACTTGTTCTCTAAATCTCTAATCATTTGAGCTTTCTCTGGAACAATTTCATTTTCTAAAGAATCTAATAATTGTTTCTTAGCTTCATCAACAGTCAATCCTGAAATACGTTGTAATTCAGCAAGTTCTTCTGCTTTTGCATCCTCCAACTCTTTTCTAATTTCATCACTTTCAACCATTTTTCTATCTAAGTCTTTTTCTTTATCTTCTAAAGATTGCACTCTTCTATCAAGATTCTCTTCTTTTTGAATCAATCTCTTTTCTTGTTGTCCTACTTCTGCTCTCCTCTCTTTAATCTCCTGATCTAAATCATTTCTAAGCTTAAGCATTTCCTCCTTAGCTTTAAAAATCTCTTCCCTTTTAGTATTTTCCGCTTCTATTTTTACATTTTCAAGTAATCTTTTAGCTTCATTTTCAGCACTTTGAATTTTAGATTCAGCAATTCTTTTTCTTATAGTAATTCCTAAAGGTATGAATATTGCTGCTGAGATTAAAAGAGTAATTATAACAATAAGTACTTCACTCATTCATAATCAACCTCTTTTCTTATTAAATTTTCAATGTTCATTAAATATATAAATTTTACAACATAAATAAATTTTATATTTTAATAATTACCATATATA
>ULTH01016789.1_pt1 | contig 12744 bp, 8 predicted proteins | sample 1957421 | NCBI WGS metagenome assembly ULTH01 (sample SAMEA4835729, study PRJEB28245) | human gut metagenome | biome: gut microbiome; material: fecal sample | place: Denmark | collected 2008 | reverse complement strand
TCGTCTGGCGGCAAATTGCGGTCATGCCAGCCCCCACCAGCGCAGGCGTGTTCGGCATCACGCGCAGCAGCGTTGCGGTCGTTCCGGCAACTTTGCTGGTCAGCATGTCCATCGTCCAGCCGGCCGCAATCGACACCAGCGCGCGGTCATTGATTTCCCCCTTGATGTTGTCCAGCAGTTCGCCCAGCACCTGCGGTTTCACCGCCAGCACAATCATACGGCACTCTTGCGCCAGCGCCTTGGCATCCGTCGTGCAGGTCAGCCCCGGAATTTCCGCTGCCAGTGCCTGACGCTTTTCCTCGCTGTGCAAACACGCCATCACGTCTTCCGCCGCCACATAGCCGGACGCAATCATACCACGCAGAATTGCGCCGCCCATATTACCGACGCCAATCATGCCAATCTTTTTCATGTCCGATCACTCCTTTTCGCAGATATGCGTATTATACCATGAAATCAGAAGAATGCAAAGGGTCTGAACAAGAAAAATCGGCTGCCGGATTTTTCTGACAGCCGATTCGTGAATTTTACAGAATATACTTGCGCAGATCCGTTGGCTTATTTTCGCCGGAAAGATGCTGTTGGACGTACTCACCGTTGATAGTCAGCTCAAACGGCGGCATATTCTCGTCACCCGCGTTGAAGGAAATGTCCTCCAGCACCTGCTCGAACACAGCGTGCAGGCGGCGCGCGCCGATGTCTTCCGCCGTCTCGTTCGCCGTAAACGCCGCGTTCGCAATCGCTTCGATGGCGCTGTCCTCGAACGTCAGCATCACTTTGTCAACCGCCAGCAGCGCCTTGTATTGCAGCGTCAGCGCGTTATCCGGCTGCGTCAGAATCCGCTGGAAGTCCTCGCGCGTCAGACTCTTCAGCTGCACATGCACCGGGAAGCGCCCCTGCAGTTCCGGAATCAGGTCGCTGACCTTCGCCACATGGAACGCACCCGCCGCAATAAACAGCATGTAGTCCGTCTTGACAGGGCCATACTTGGTATTGACTGTGCTGCCCTCGACAATCGGCAAAATATCGCGCTGCACGCCCTCGCGGCTCACGTCGGGGCCGGAACCGCCGCGGCGACCTGCAATCTTGTCAATCTCGTCGATGAAGACGATGCCGTCCTGCTCGGCGCGGCGAATCGCTTCCTCCTGCACGGCGTCTTGATCAATCAGCTTGTCCGCTTCTTCCTGTTCCAGAATCTTGCGGGCTTCCTTGACCTTCACGCGGCGCAGCTTCGTCTTTTTAGGCATCATGTTGCCCATCATGTCGCCGAGGCTGATAGCACTGCCGCCTACTTCCAGCGACGGCGCAGCTTCTTCGACCTCAATTTCCAGCTCGCGGTCTTCGATTTCGCCCTTCATCAGCTGCTGACGAAGCCGTTCACGCTCATCCGCCAGCTCCGCATTTTCTTCCTTCGCGGGCGTTTCGGGCGACTTCGCGCGACCCAGCAGATAATCCAGCGAGAAGCTGTTCGAGGGCTTCTTCGGCGGATTCACCAGCAGCGTCACCAGCCGGTCTTCGGCAATCACACGCGCGCGCGGAGCGACACGCGCCGTATGCTCTTCGCGCACCATGCGGATGGCATTTTCCACCAAATCGCGCACGATGCTCTCCACGTCGCGGCCCACATAGCCGACTTCGGTGAATTTCGTTGCTTCCACCTTGATGAACGGCGCGCTGACGAGCTTCGCCAGCCGACGGGCAATTTCCGTCTTGCCGACACCCGTCGGGCCAATCATCAGGATGTTCTTCGGGCTGATTTCCTCGCGCATCGCATCATCCACCTTGGAGCGGCGATAGCGGTTGCGCAGCGCAATTGCGACAGCGCGCTTGGCTTCATCCTGACCAACAATGTAGCGATCCAGTTCCCGGACGATCTGCCGGGGCGTCAATTCTGCCATGTCTGCCCCTCCTTACACGTCTTCGACGATCACGTTGTCGTTGGTAAACACGCAAATGCTCGCCGCGATGTGCAGCGCCTTTTCCGCAATGTCGTGCGCGGAGAGGTCGGTGTTCTGCACCAGCGCGCGCGCCGCTGCCAGCGCATAATTTCCGCCGGAGCCAATCGCGACCACGCCCTCATCCGGGTCGATGACCTCGCCCGTGCCGCTGACGACCAGCAGCGTATCCTTGTCCGCCACGATAATCTGCGTTTCGAGCTGACGCATTCCGGAATCGCTGCGCCACATCTGCGCCAGCGCAACCGCCGCGCGTTCGAGGTTGCCGCCGCACTGTGTCAGCTTTTCCTCAAACTTATCGCACAGGGTAAACGCATCCGCCACAGCGCCCGCAAAGCCGATTACAACCTGTCCGCCATAAAGACGGCGAACCTTGTGGGCATGAGACTTGAAAATAACGCTCTGCCCCATTGTCACCTGACCATCGCCCGCAATCGAGGTGTGGCCATTTTTGCGCACGGCGCAAATCGTCGTGCCTCTGAGTTCCATACTCATTGTTTTCCTCCTGAACGCGGATTTTTCCCCGCGCCCATGCACATCATACCACAAACCGTGCCCATTGTCACGCGATTTTGCCTCAAACCTGCATTTCCGTGACCCAATCCCGCAAATAGCTGAGCGAACGCTCCGAAATCACAGTATAGCGTTCCTGTTTATTGCGGATTTTTTTGTGCTGCTTGTCCACCAGCAGACCGTCTAACAGGCCGAACGTGCAGTTCATCGGCTGAAAATCGCGGTTCGGCGTGGAGACATAGCGCCCCATTGCGCCCATGGCAGTGATGCCCGGCAGTTCGGCCGTGCCCAGCCCACGCAAATCGCGTCCAAGGCTCAAGCCGCAAAGCAGACCGCTCGCCGCGCTCTCCACATAGCCCTCGACGCCCGTCATCTGCCCCGCGAAATAGCACTGCGGACGCGAAATCATCTCGAAGTGCGCATTCAGGAAGCCCGGCGAATGCAGGAACGTGTTGCGGTGCATGACGCCGTATCGGGCAAATTCCGCATTCTCCAAGCCGGGAATCATGCCGAAAACGCGCTTCTGCTCGCCCCACTTCAGCCGCGTCTGGAAGCCGACGAGGTTGTACAGCGTGCCTGTTGCGTTGTCCTGCCGAAGCTGCACGACGGCATATGGCTCTTTGCCCGTTTGGGGGTCACGCAGGCCAACCGGCTTCATCGGGCCAAACGCCAGCACCATGCGCCCGCGCCGCGCCATCGACTCCACCGGCATACAGCCTTCAAAGACCTTCGTCTCCTCAAAGCCGTGGATATCCGCCGTTTCCGCCGCCAGCAGCGCATCCACAAACGCGTTGTACTCTTCTTCCGTCATCGGGCAGTTCAGATAGTCGTCACCGCGGTCATAGCGGGATTGGCGGAACACCTTGTCCATGTTCAGCGATTCCGCCGTGACAATCGGGGCAGCCGCATCGTAGAAATTCAGCGTTTCCAGCCCCGGCAGACGGCTGATGGTTTCGCTCAGCGCGTCGCTGGTCAGCGGCCCAGTCGCAATAATCACCGGGCCATCCGGGATTTCCGTGACTTCCCCGCTGACGACCTCCACCAGCGGATGCTCCCGCAGACTTTTCGTGATATGCCCGGAGAACGTCTCACGATCAACAGCCAGCGCACCGCCCGCCGGAACGCGCGCCAAATCCGCCGCTTCCATCACCAGCGAGTGCATCAGGCGCATTTCTTCCTTCAGCAGACCGACGGCATTTGTCAATCGGTCGCTGCGCAGAGAGTTCGAGCAGACCAGCTCCGCAAACAGCGGACTATGATGCGCCGGGGACATCTTCTCCGGCTTCATTTCAATCAGCGTGACGGCAATCCCCTGCCGCGCCAGCTGCCACGCTGCCTCGCTGCCCGCCAGCCCTGCGCCGACGACCGTCGCGTGCAGATTACTCATCCGCTTCCTCCTCGCTTGCCTGCACCTCAATGCGGTGGTGGCACGTTTCATTGGCGCACAGGTGCCATACTTCGCCCTTGCGGCCGCGCTTTTCCACCATATAGCTGCCGCAGACGGGGCATTTCTCCGTCACCGGCTTCTCCCACGACACAAAGTCGCACTCCGGGTAGCGCTCGCAGCCGTAGAACTTACGGTTCTTGCGGCTCGTCTTTTCCATCAGGCGCGCACCGCACTTGGGGCACGGCGCGTCAATGTAAGTGACAATCGGCTTGGTATTGCGGCATTCCGGGAAGTTCGGGCAAGCCAGGAACTTGCCGAACCGCCCCATTTTGTAGACCATCATCGCGCCGCACTTGTCGCACGGCACGTCGCTCGGCTCGTCCTTGACCTCCACCTTTTCAATCTGCTGCTCCGCCAGCTTCAGCGTCTGTTCAAACGGCGGGTAGAAGTCGCGCAGAATCTGCTTCCAGTCCATTTCGCCTTCTTCCACCTTGTCCAGCTTGTCTTCCAGCTCGGCGGTGAACTCCACATCAACAATGTCCTCGAAGTACGTTTCCATCATGCTCGTCACCATGCGTCCCAGCTCGGTGGGATACAGGCGCTTCTTTTCCCGGCTGACGTAACCGCGAGAAATGATGGTCGTGATGGTCGGCGCATAGGTAGACGGGCGGCCGATGCCCTTTTCCTCCATCATGCGCACCAGCGACGCTTCTGTGTAGCGGGACGGCGGCTGGGTGAAGTGCTGCTCGCTGGCGACATCGGCAACTGCCACAGCGTCACCCTCGGACAGCTGCGGCAGCGTCGTTTCGCTCGACGCCACGTCGTCATCCGTGCTTTCCTCATACACCGAGGTGAAGCCCGCAAACTTCTTGTGTTCGCCGTAGAAGCGCATTCCCACGCCGTCGCCGCTGATTTCCATCGTCATCGTTTCGTAGAGGGCGGGCATCATCTGGCTCGCCAAGAAGCGGTTGTAAATCAGCTTATAGAGGTTGTACTGCTCCTTCGTCAGCGACGGCTTGATGCTGTCCGGCGTGCGGTGGACGTCGGTCGGGCGGATGGCTTCATGCGCGTCCTGCGCATTCTTGCGCCCCTTGTACTCGTTCGGCTTCTCCGGCAGATAGTCGCTGCCGAAACGCTCCGGGATGTACTCGCGCAGGGCATTCAGGGCTTCATCCGAAATGCGGACGCTGTCCGTACGGATGTAGCTGACAATACCCTGCGTGCCCTCACCTTCAAGGTCAATGCCTTCGTAGAGCTGCTGGACAACCTGCATCGTCTTTGCCGTCGTGAAGCCCAGTTTTCTGCTGGCTTCCTGCTGCAAAGAGGACGTCGTGAACGGTGCGGCAGGCATCTTGCGTTTTTCGCTCATTTTGATGCTGTTGACCGCAAAATGTGCTTTCTGAATGCGTTCGACCGCTTTCTGCGCTTCCTCCGCGTTGGCAATCACCGCTTTCTGCCCGTCGAGTGTGGCGAGGCGCGCCGTGAAGTGCAGCTTGCGCCCATGCGCCTGATGCGCCAGCAGCTTGGCGGAAATCTCCCAGTATTCCTCCGGGATAAACGCCTCGATTTCTTCCTCGCGCATCACCACCATGCGCGTCGCGACAGACTGCACGCGGCCGGCGGAAAGCCCCTTCTTAATCTTCGCCCACAGCAGCGGGCTGATTTTATAGCCGACCAGACGATCCAGCACACGGCGCGCCTGCTGCGCGTCCACGCGCCCCATATCCACCGGACGGGCGGACTTCAGCGCGTTCTGAATCGCCTTTTTCGTCACCTCGTGAAACTCAATGCGGCACGGCTGGCTTGGATCCATGTTCAGCACATGGCTCAGATGCCACGAAATCGCTTCCCCTTCGCGGTCCGGGTCAGTTGCGAGGTAAATCTGCGACGCGGTGCGCGCCTCTTTGCGGATGCGGTTAAGAATTTCGCCGCGCCCGCGGATTGTGATGTACTTAAGGGCAAAGTCGTTGTCCACGTCCACGCCAATCTGGCTTTTGGGCAGGTCGCACACATGCCCCTGCGAGGCCTCGACCTTGTAGCCCTTGCCCAGAAATTTGCTGATGGTTCGCGCCTTGGCGGGAGATTCGACAATAATGAGTTTCTGCTTGGCTGCCGTCATGGTTGTTTACCCCTCCGATAAATTTGGAAATGAGAGAAGGGCTATTCTGTCGCCCTGCAATAGCTTTTTCCGGGTAGTGCCTTCACTGCACCGAGGATTTGCAGCATAGTCAGTGATGCCATCAGCCTTGATGCGTCCAGCCCCGTCTGCGAAGCCAGCTGATCAAAGGAGCGCTCACCGTCCGCCAAGGCATTGTAAATCCGCTTCTGCACGTCGTCCATCGGCGGCAGCGGGATTTCGGGCGTTTTAGGCGGTTCCGGCGTGGGCGCTTTCTGCTCCATCACAGGCAGAGCTTTCGGTGCTTTGGCCGGAGCGGGCTGCGTTTCCTTTTTTCGGGGTGCGGGGCGCGGCTGACCCGTATCCTGCCGCTTCGGGATGCTTGCGGCGGGCTGCCAGTCCATGTCCTCCAGAATATCCTTCGCGCTTGTGAAGTAGACTGCACCTTCCCGCAGGAGTTGATGCGCCCCTTCGGACATCGGCGCGTCCGGAATGCCCGGATAAGCGAACACATCCTTGCCCTGATCCAGCGCGTGATGCACCGTCAGCATACTGCCGGAACGGATGCGCGCTTCCATCAGCACCACCGCATGGCCGAGTCCAGCCAGAATGCGGTTTCGCGCCGCAAAGACGTACTTGCTTGACTGCATATCTGGCGGATATTCACTCAGCAGCAGCCCGCCTTGTGAAAGGATTCGCGCTTTCAGCGCCACGTTTTCCGATGGATACGGCACGTTCAACCCGCTTGCCGCTACGCCGATGGTCGGGCTGCCGCCGTCCAGGCACCCATCGTGCGCCGCCGCATCAATGCCGACCGCCAGTCCGCTGACAATGCACACGCCCTGCTTGCTCAAATCACGGCAGAGCGATTTTGTTGCCGCAATGCCTGCAACCGTCGCGCTCCGCGAACCGATAACGGTGATGCACCTGCCCTCCGCCGCGCGCAAATCCCCCTGATAGAAGAGCATGTACGGTGGTTCGGGAATGTTTCGCAGGGACTCCGGATACATATCGTCCGCCATCGAGACAAGCCCCATATTCCACTTCCGCATGGTCACGAGCATATCATGCAGCTTCTCCCGCGACGCGCTTGCCCGCAGCAGCGACAGGCTGTAATCCGAAATCCGGTTCTGCAAGGATGCGCCGTTGTCGCGCTGAAAGGCATCATACGCGGCTTCTGCGCTTCCGTATTCATCCAGCAGCTTTTTCAGCCGTCTGCTGCCTAACATTCCCTGCGCCAGCCACGCCAGACAGGCCTGCTCGCGGGTATATCGCATTCGCCACGCCTCCTTTGCAGAAAAGCCAGATTCTGGTGCTGCCAGCCGTTTTGCATAGTTCTTTAAGAAAAACACCTTCGCAGCACATTGAACAATGCTATCACAACTCGGATGAAAAATCAACGGGCAAATGATGCGCATATGGAAACTACTTTGATTTTCGCCAAGAAGTCATGCTGTTTTTTGTGCATTCTGTCTTATTTCTGCTACTCATTCTGCTTCTGGAAGCAGATATGGCGTGAGAATCTCCGCAATTTTCGCATAGCCTTCCGCGTTCGGATGCAGCCCGTCACTGAGCAGTTGGGGGTAGGCGTATTCGCCCGCTTTGGGGCAGAACGCGCTGTATGCATCCACAAACGTTACGTTTGGCGTCTTATTCGCGAACCGCTTGAACGCCAGATTCAGCAGCGTAATTTTCCCCTGCTGACCGCTGTAAAATGCGCTCGTCGTGGGCAAAGTGCTGAGAATCACAAACTGGCAGTCCGGGTTATTCGCCTGCACCGTCTCAATCATGGCGGCGTAATTCTGCACGATTTCTTCCTTTGTATAACCGTGTCCGATGTCATTGATGCCACAGATGAACACAATCTGCCGATAATTGCGCGCCGCCAGCTCCCCAATACGCGCGCGGCACTCCAGCGTCGTCTGCCCGCCGATGCCATAATTCGCGCAGTCGCTGCGGCCAAGAATCGTGTTCCAATCACCGTAAAGCAGCTTCGCGTTCTGGCAGATGCTGTCGCCAATGAAGGCAATGCCGGTATCCGGGCGATCCCAGCGGCCGCCGGACGTATCCACCACATCGCCCGTTCCCGCAAAATACGCCAGCTTATGCAGCGTCACGGGCTGTTTGCCCGACGAATACACGCTAATTTGATCCAGCCGGGCAAAATTCGACCCGAACGCCATTGCCATCGTGCTTTCATCGAAATACGCCCCATAGCGCCCTTCGGACACCTCCACCGTCTCCGAGGCATTCACCTTCGCCCACTGCGTCGCGCCGGAATGGCTGGAAAGTGCCAGATACACACCGTATTTCGCGCCGCTGTACTCGACGTAAAGCCGGCTGTCCGTGCGCATCTGCGACGCATCGAATGTGCCGCCGACGTGCTGCGTGAATCGGAAAGCAAGGCACTCATTCTGTGCGGTGGACGTCGCCGCGCCGCTGAACAGCACCTCATCTGCGCCCAGCGAATCCGTCTGCGCTGCCCCGCACCATGCAACCTTGTGAATCACCATCGTCTTGGTGGATGCGGACGTGCCGACGCAGATTTGGTCTGCTGCCGCGAAATCCATGCTGCCATACGCCATCCGGCACTGCTCAAACGAAAAGACCGCCGTGTACATTCCATCCGTCTGCGTGCAGGTGGACGGCACGTTGATTTGCGCCCACACGCCGCCTTCCCAGTCGGACAGCGCCAGATAGACGCCATTTTGCACCCCGTGATACGTCACGGCAAAATACCCGTTTTCGGAAATCAGCGACGGGTCAAATGTGCCGTTAACGTTCGTTGTGTCAATGGTCAGCGCAAGATTCCAGCCGCCCGATGCAGGCTGGCTGCCCTCAAACAGCACCGTCTCCGTCATCGGCTCTTCTGCCAGTGCAAGGCCAAGCAGCAGACAGCAGAGCAAACATACCAGCAGACACTTTTTCTTCATGGTTGCGACTCCTCTTCTCGGTTATGCTGCTTTGATTATACGCTGTTTTCCCGTTTCCTGTCAAGCGTGGAAAAATGCCCGATCCGCGCGAGCAGACCGGGCAAGCAATGATCAAACCGTACCCGTGACGACAAGCGTTGCCATGCCGGGCGTAATTGTCACTTCGCCCGTCGTCGCATTGCGGGTGTAAGTGGCGGCGGGGATCAGCAGCGGTGTCAGCGTGCGGAAGGTCGCGCCGTCGTAGGTGTAATCCGTGCCGGCAGTCAGTGCCGTGCCGTTCAGCGTCACGCTCGTGATTGTCAGCGCAGGCGTGAACGTATCCGTCAGCGACACGTTGTCCGTCGCCGTCGTTGCCGTTGCGCCACGGTTTTGCAGCGTGAAGGTGTACGTCAGCGCACCCGCCTCCGTCACCGTCGTCGGACACATGGATTTGATAACGCTCAAATCCGGCGCGGGGTCAGCATTCACGGTTGCTTCCGCCGTCAGGGGCGCAGCGAGCCCGCCGCCTGTCACGGTTGCGGTGTTCGTCACGCTTTCCTCAGCGCCGTAGGGTGTGAACTGATTTGTCTTGACGGCGTACATCAGCGTGGTGTTGCCGCCCGCGGGAATCGACAGTCCTGTCACCGTCAGCGGACTGGTTGCCGCGATGGTCGGCGTCGCCTGCAAGATGCCGTTGCGGTAGTAACGTAGCGTATCGCTCTGATACGTCATCGGAACGACCGCTGCAGTACCCGCCGCAGGGGTATACGCGCCCAGGTTATCCGTCAGCGTCAAACCCGTCAGCGCCGCCGTACCGGAATTGACAAGCTGCACGGCGTAGGTAATCGTATTGCCGTTTTGGTAGGCTGCCGGAATCGCGGTCTTGCTCACGGACAGCACCTCGGTCAACACGCCCGTCACCACATTGGAGGGAATTGACTGGTTGTTATAAGAAAGCGTTGCCTGATTCGTGAACGTTGTCGGCATCGCGAAATTCCTCCTTTCCCGGCGCTGTCAATCAGCTTTCCGGGGCACTTTCAAGCTATGCCGGACGTTTTGCGTTGGTGCGCAAAAAAAGCGGCGCGCTCCGCTATGGATACGGAAGCACGCCGCAGGTTTATGTTTTTTCCACCGCCGATTTGACCAGCCGCGGGTCACGGCGCACCCATTCGCCCACCAGCCGATACAGCGCCGCCGTCAGCGGGACGAACAGTACCATGCCGGAGATGCCCATCATGCCGCCGCCAATCAGCACTGCCGCCAGCACCCACAAGCCCGGCAGCTTCAATTTGCTGCCGACCGTGTGGGGGTAAATCAGGTTGCCTTCGACCTGCTGGAGCAGGAAGAGGTAAATCAGGAATTCCAGTGATTTTGCAGGCGAAATCGAGAAGAGCATGATGCAGCCAACCGCTGCGCCAATGTATGGACCGATAATCGGAATCAGCGCCATCATGCCGACGAACGTACCCAGCATCAGCGCGTAATCCAGCCGCAAAAGCGTCATGCCGATGGTACAGAGTGTGCCCAGAATCACCGCTTCGGTGCACTGACCGACGATATAATTATGGAAGCAGTCGTCCAGCGTTGAGATGATGTGCATGGCACGCGCCATCCGCGTATCACCCAGAACACGGTGCAGCAAATTGCGGCTCTGGCGCTGGAGTGTCTCTTTGCCGATGAGAATGTTGAAGGTAAAAATCAGCGACATTAGGAGGGAGAGAATCGAGCCGACAAGCGAGGTGGTGAAGCTGACCGCCGTATTGACGACATTGCCCGCGCCGTTGAAGAGCAGATTCGCCGCGCGCTCGATAATCTCGCGCCATTCCTGTTCCGTTGCAGGCAGAACGAGGTTATAGTCCACCATCAGCGCTGCAATCGTCGGATTTTCCATCAGCTTGTCGTACATCTGGCGCAGAACGCCCGGCAGCGACGACAGCAGCACCTGAACGCAGGAAATCAGCTGCGGCAGGATAATCTGAATCAGCGCAACGATAACCGCAACCAGCGTCAGGAACGCCAGCGCCATGCAGACCGGGCGGCGCATGGCATTCCACACCTTTTTCTTTGTGGTTGGCGCCATATGCCGCTCGTAGAAGCGCATGAGGATATTGAGGACATAAGCAATTATCGCGCCGTTAATCAGCGTTCCCGCTGCCGCCAGAAAGAGGTTGAACAGGCCGACCAGACCGTCCCAGTAGTGAATCGCCAGATACAGCAGAAATGTTACGATTCCTATATTGATGCAGGTTTTCTTGTCGATGTTCATGTTTGGTTTCCTCCGTGGATCACTCGCTGTCACCGAAATTCATGTTGGCGTAGATGCGCTCCATTCGCTCGTTCGGGAATCGTGCGTCCATCACGCTGCCAATCCACGTTTTCGGCGGTTCATCATGCAGGCGTTCCGACCAGCGGTATACCGCCGCCGCGGATACAAGGCAGTTGACCGCCAGAAAAATCGACAGCACCCATGTGAGGATTTTTCCCGCGCGGTTCGGCAGTTTCAAAATCCACTTCGCCATGAACGGATAGATGTCCTTAATCCAGAAGATACCCAGCGCACCCCAGAACAGCGAATACAGCAGGCAGATTCGCCCGTTGATGTTGAACGGCACGCGGCTGTAATCCCACGAACGCGAACCGAAAAGTACCTCCTGCAGCCACGAACAGACGTATTCGACGACGCTGCCGACAACGAATCCGCCCAAGAAGCTCAGCCACTTGCCGCGGTTGCGGAAACGGTAGAGGATGATGGACAGCGACGCCGCGCCCACGCCGTAGAGCATGTTGAACGGTCCCCAGACAAGCCCCGACCGGCTTTCCAGATAGCCGTGGCGCGCAAAGCACCACAGCAGCTCCAGCATCACGCCCGCAAAGCTGCCGATAAAGACTATCAGGGCGATTTTGTAGCCGTTCATACCGCGCGCGAAGAAGGATTTTTCCTCCTCCTGCACATCGATGGCCGTGTTCGACGGCGGATTGATGCGATACCACTTTCGGTTGAGGGACTTCGCCACATCCGCGGCACGCGCGGACAGCTCATCTACGGTGGAGGATGCGATTTTGTGTGCCGACGACAGGTTCTCTTTCGCCTGCTGGAGACTTGCAATCTCCGCCTGCACCTGCTTTTCCAACGCCTCGGGAATCTCCGTATCGCACTGCGCCAGTTCCGCAATACAGGTGTCTTGAATCATCTTGCGCTCCCGACGTGCCTGATTGAGCGCATCCTGACTCAGCTTCTCCAGCGCTGTCTGCTCGCGCGCGGTGTTATTTTCCTGTGCCATGAGCTTCCTCCTGTTTCGCTTCTTCGCCTGCTATTTTTTCCGGCAGGGTGACAATAAACCGGCAGCCGCAGGGAGATTGATTCTTCACGCGAATTGTGCCGCCGCAGTCGTCCAGAATCTGCTTGCACAGTGCCAGCCCCAGCCCGTTGCCCTCCTGCTGATGCGAGCTGTCCACCTGATAGAAGCGGCGGTAAATGCGTTCCTGCTCCTCCGGTGGGATTCCCGGCCCTTGGTCGGTAATGGCGATTTCAAACCGACCGTCGGTTTGTTTTAACGTAACAGCAATCAATCCGTGCTGCGGGCTAAACTTAACGGCATTGCTGAGCAGGTTCGTCCAGACGTGCAGCATCAGCGTTTCCGGGCCGCGCCACGTCACTTCCGCCAAATCGGCATCAAAGTCAAGCTGTTTAGGCGACCACTGTGCTTCCAGCAGCACAATTGCCTGACGAATCTGCTCGTCCAACCGATAGCATGTCTGCTTCATCGGCATCGTGTGATTGCTGACCTTGCTGAGCAGCAGGATGTTGCCCACCAGCGTGGACAGACGCCGCGTGTTGAGCAGAATCCGCTCGATATACCC
>ULTH01040984.1_pt1 | contig 13256 bp, 10 predicted proteins | sample 1957421 | NCBI WGS metagenome assembly ULTH01 (sample SAMEA4835729, study PRJEB28245) | human gut metagenome | biome: gut microbiome; material: fecal sample | place: Denmark | collected 2008 | reverse complement strand
TGTCGATCTCTTACTAAGAGATCTGCATAAAAAGCCAATAAGAACGAATAACGAGTTTAGATGGAATACCTGTTTCTGAGACGTAAAAAGACGAGCGGCACTTCTGTAAGGCAGAAGGCATTGCTCTATCGTGCCGCCGGTCGCGAGTGGACGGCGCGGTTCTCGTCACTGTCGGATGTTCGTCCGGCAGACAGCCTTATATATAAAGGTATATTGTATCAGTTGGAGATACGTCGGGCATTCCTTGATTCCTCTCTTTCGTTAAAGAAACTGAGTGTGATGCTCGAAACAAACCAGACTTACCTGAGCAATGCGGTGAACCGCTACTTCGGTTGTCACCTGAAGGAGTTGCTTAACCGCTACCGGGTGGAATACGCTAAGGAGTTGCTTCGCAACGGCGGTTGTCCGCTGGGTGAGGTTCCGTCACGGAGTGGCTTCGGCTCGAAGAGTCCTTTCTATCTGGCTTTCGTCCGTCAGACGGGTATGACACCGAAACGGTATGCGGCGCGCGAGAGGAATCTGGTAAACTTGGAAATAAAGAATGAAGTCCTTTTATAACAGTATATGTATAACCAATTTTTAGTTTTTTAAATTTATAAATTTAAATCTTTATTTATGAACAAAAAGTTTTTAAGTGCAGTTCTGTTCGGAGCCTTAATGGTTTCGTCAACAGGAACATTTGTGTCTTGTAAAGACTATGATGAGGACATTGACCGCATCGACAAGGAACTGGTCGATATCAAGTCGGCTCTTTCAGCTTTACAGGCAAAAGTTGATGCTGGTAAGTATGTTACCAACGTAGTGAAGAACGGTGACGGTATCACTGTAACCTGGAGTGACAACTCTACGAGTACCATTGAAACTATTAAAGGTGACAAGGGTGAAGACGGTAAGAATGGTACAGTTGTGACCATTATCGACGGTTACTGGGCATTTGACGGTGTGAAATCTGAATATCCTGCCAAAGGTGATAAGGGTGACAAAGGTGACCAAGGCGAACCGGGTGATGCTGCCGCTGCCGGACACGATGCCAAAGTGAACGAGGAAACTGGTTATTGGCAGGTATGGGATGCTGAAAAAGGTGCATACGTGGATACCGAATATATTGCCGGTGGTCTGAGAGTGGTTGAAGTTGCCGGTGGTTACAACTTTACTGTAACAGAAGCAAACGGTGAGCCGAAAACTATCTTTATTCCGGGTGGAGCTGCATTGTTAAGCATTATTCCTGAACTGAACGGACAAAACTATGCTCAAGATTTCGATATCTATTATGGTATATTGAATAATGACGTGGATTGGGCAGGACATAAAGCTGTAAACGGCAAAATGTTGAAAGGTATGTATCCTACTGCCGACCGCGACATCAAGATGCAAGTGAATCCCGCAGGTGCTGATGCTGACGCTTATGACTGGGCGTTTGTATCTACAGACAACACCACTCCTTGGGGATTGAATTTTGGTGCTCCCCAAGCATGGACCGGCAAAGCTACTACAGCTACCCGTGCTACATCGGCCAACGGTATGTGGTTACTGCCTCGTGACGTACAGAAATGGGATTTGGATGCAGCCGGAAGCCAGGGACGTCCTGACTATGCAGGCCAGTTCAAGGCTAATGATGGTGACAAGTACCTGTTTGCACTGAAAGCTACATCAAAAAATAATGGAGAAGTAGTAAAATCCCCGTTTGTATATACATTCAAAGCCAGCAATGTAAACGCAACTGAAAACATTTACATTAATGGCTTGACATTTGCTCCTTCAGGAAGCTCATTCTTGTATGGAAAGGAATATACTCCTTCCTTCGATATACTAGGATTTAGTTTTGACGGCTATGATCAATGTGCAGAAGACTCTGTATTGGTATACGACTACTATCTGGAAATAGACAAGAGTAAGATTACAGATGAATCCATCAGAAAATATGGTGTGGAGATTACTGAAGACGGTTATCGTTTCATCGCTAAGAAAGAAGCTGTAGTGAACAATACTATTCCGTTCATTTACAACTACATCTTGATAAACGGTCAGAAAGGTAAGACTTACTTCTCTGTCAACTTTAATGATGAGGCTGTGACTGTTCCTGACAAGTTCCTGGAAGATATCGTTGCGCCATTCAATGCTACGGTTATTGCCGATCAAACCAGATGGTATGGATGGAGTAAGGCACTTGACTTGACAGAATTCTTCAATACTTTGGGAGATGCAGGCAAGATGAAATGGATTGATGCGATTGCACGCAGCATGGGTAATTCAACCGATCCACAAGAAATCAACGGAAGTGTATTCGATAAGAAATATGGTAGCAATGACCTTGACTTCAATGTAGAACTGACCGGTGGTGATCCTATCAACAACCAAGGTACTTGGGACCGTGTTGAATACAATGGTGCATTGCTGGACAAATACATTGAATTTGATTATGTAGACGCAACCGGCAAGTCTTGTCTGACCGGAAACATCCGTGATTTGGATAAGATTACCGCATTGAAGGTAACATTCAAGGTTGACAGTGAATTAGGAGGACATGTAACTGCTCCTTATTACACAACAGACGATCGTCAGTATAGTGGTGACAACACGAAGATTGCATTGCCTTTGGACAACGCGTTCCGTGTAGAAATCGCAACTCGTTATGATCAATACGAAGTGGCAAGAATGAACTTCTCATTCGAATTGCAGATGCCTACTAACTGCCCGATCAAACGTGAATCTGTAGCTAACCGTACGTCTGCTTGGTCTAAAGACAAAGACGGAAATGATGTATTGAAAGTATATGGTGAAAAACTGTTGGACCGCTATGATGCTGTTGCTGCTGATATGCGTGATGCATTCAAGGGAGTTTATAATTACCAGAATGGTGCTTACAATGCACAAGCAAATGTTGAAGCTAACTGGTATAAAGTATTGGTTCCGACTAACTCGTTCCAAATTATTGGTAAGACTAATGAAAGCTATGTAACTCTTGCCGATATCTCAAATAGCTCATTATATACTGAATGGAATACAATCGGCTTCTATGGCACAGCCGGTAACATGGATGCATATACTTTGACCGATGTTAAATATCATCACTTCAATGTTTATACAGAAGCTAAGGATGATATTATATTACAGTTCGCCAGCCGTATTGCTGACTCTAAGGTTGCAAAAGTAGCATCTAAGGGTACAAAAGAGAATCCGTTCATTGCAAAAGCTGTTTATTCAACAGATGGTTTGCAGACCATTTTGAAGTATGCATTCGAAGTAAGCAATACTGATTTCACTTTGGCTGATGCATTCGACAAACCGTACTATCTGTTTGACCGTGCTGCCGCACAAGGTGTAACTGCTGCATTACGTGCCGAATTGAACTCTTCATTGGTAAATAACAGACAAAGCATTGTTGTAGATAAGGCTGATCCTTCATTCTATGGCTTGTATCCTTCTGCCAAGATGGATCAACAGGCTACAAATGTGGTAACTTATATCTTAGACGGTGCTGCTCAAACTGCCAATACCAACAAGATGAAGTTTGATATTGCCAAGGAAGTAGGTAATGGTAAGGTTATCGAAATCACATATCATATCACAGATGTATTTGGCATGACTAAAGACTTGACATTCTATGTACAGACTTTGAACTAATTGTTTCTAACAGTAGAGTCTTAAAAAATGAGAGTGACTTTCGGGGCACTCTCACTAACAATTCCAAGATAAGACTTTCTCCGACGGGAGAATCTTATATAATAAAAACTTTAAATTTATAAAACAGAATCTCTGGCTTGTGATAAGCCGGAGATTTTTTATGTATATAACGGCAATCATCTCAGCGTGGAAAAAGAATATGAAGAATCTATGACGGATTCAGCGATGAATGTTTCATGGTAATTTGCTGATAAATATGCAGTTATGCATATATGACGGATTTGAAGGATTTTACAACGGTTTTACTGTTTTAGGTGAAACTTGACCATTTATCAGTTTCGGTCCTAGAAGTTTAATCAGACTTGGTTGCCCGCAGTATCTCGCGTTTTCCCCCCGGAGGGCCGGGAAGGCGTTCTACTGTGAATCCGGCTGTTTGCAGCATCCTTCTTACCACCCCTTTGGCACAGTAAGTTGTCAGGATACCTCCGTCATTCAATACCTTGTATAAAGTATCGAAGAGAGATTGTTCCCACATTTCGGGTTGTTTGTCGGGAGCGAAGGCATCAAAGTAGACGATATCGTATAAGGGAACGGCAGAACGGCTGCCTTCCACCGGGTTGAAAAGCCGGGTAAAATCGTCTTCAATTTTATGTAATGTGAACCAAGGGGATACCTCTGTTTCCGTGTCCCAGGGTGCCTGGTGGATGGCGTAATAATCCTCCTCATGCTGTTTGCCGATCAGGCGGGGGTAGTCCAGTTGTTTCAAGGTTTCTTCGGCTAACGGATAGCGTTCGATACCGGTATAATGTACTTTCCGTCGGGTTTCTTCTGCTGAAAGCAGTGTCAGAAAGGCATTCAGCCCTGTTCCTAGTCCTATCTCCAGAATGTGGGGCTCGGAAACGGGAGAATGTTTTAATCCCATTTCGATAAAGATATGTTGTGACTCCGTCAGTGCCCCTTTCACCGAATGATAATGTTCGTCCAGTTCGGGTACATAGAGGGTATAACTTCCATCTGCTGTTTGTTCCAGTTTCATAATTTTAATGCATTAAAGCGGAGGCTTCCAATACCCCCCATACCAATAAGGCGTAGCGGAGTATCTTTCCGATGGTCATAGCGAGAATGACAATCCATATATTGGCACGCATCATGCCTAATACAATGGATATGGCACTTCCCAAAATAGGGATAAAGGCGAAGAAAGCCATCCAGGCACCCCGTCCGTGTACAAACCGCTCCGCACGGTCCATCTTCTCTTTTTTTACATGAAAATATTTCTCGATCCATTCCATATTGCCCAGATGTCCCATCCAGTAGCAGGTCATGCCGCCGGCAACATTGCCGGCGGTGGCGGCAGCTATACTGATCACCGGGTCTAAGCCCAACGGACCGACACAGGCTGCCAGTACGGCCTCCGAGCTGAACGGGAGAACACTTCCGGCTATAAAAGAGCCTAGGAAAAGGCCCCAATATCCCCAGTCGATCAGGAATTGAAGAATTGCATCCATAAATTGTATATAGTTAGAACTATTAATAAAACAAATGTAATGATGAAAAAGATGCCGGTAAAGCGGTTGTGGGTTAAAGTAAATAAATGTCCTGTTAAAATGGACCCTACAATGATTTGCATCTGTAACAGGATGTCGAAATGCTGTGGCTGTAAGATACCCAGTAAATAAATCCAGGCTTCAACGGTGATCAGGAAAGAAAGGAATATACGCGTGCGCACCTTATCTAAATAAGAAACATGGAAATAATGCACGCTGCTGACCAGTGATATCAAGGTGATGATTCCACAGGATATGATCCTGTCCATTCCTAATGTCCCATAACTGATGGGTTGAAAATGAATAAGCTCCTGTAAAGGGTGATAGAAGAGATTCATTTTGTCGTAATAGAACGCGTAACCGAAAAAGAGCCAGTAGGGCATACAGAGTCCTGTAAGCCCGGCAAAGAAACTTTTGAGTGACAGGGATCTGAAACTAATCATTCCCAAATAGAACAGAGGTACAAAATAAAGTAACTGTGGAAACAACAGGCTTCCCAGTCCGATGAAAAAGAAAGCGTGGAATATACTTCCCGCCGGATAGGGAGATTCGTAGCTACTGAATAATTGGGAAGTAGCGATCAGAAAGGCGAGCGGCACAAAAACGGCATACTGGAAGGAATGCAGAAACAGACAGGTTGTGGACAGGAATATATAAAAGCTGACATGCAAGGTACTGCGTGTCCGTATCAGCGTGAAGGCGGTGTTTATCTCGATCAGCAGATAAGCAGTCAAAGCACAGACTAGCAAATTGATTACATCCTGCCATTCATTGCCGGTGATGATCCGGAGAAGCAGGCATATAAGGATGGCAACAGGGAAGGTGAATCTTCCCTTTGCCATATCTGTCTGGAATTTGTCATAGCCTGCCATGGGTTAATAGTCCGCTGATTACAGGTCGAATCCAATATCAGAACGGAAATATTTCTTGTCGAAATTGATTTTCTTCGCATTGGTGAATGATTGTGCCAAGGCTTCTTCTTTATTGGCGCCGTAGGAGCTGACTGCAATGACACGCCCGCCGCTAGTGACTACCTGGCCGTCTTTCAGTGCCGTTCCTGCATGGAATACAATGCTGTTTTCAATCTCTTCTATTCCGCTGATGGCAAATCCCTTGTCATAATGCTCCGGATATCCGCCGGATACCAGCATGACGCATACTGCCGAACGGGGGTCTATCTCCAAGACTTTTTCATTCAGATTGCCTGTTGCCACTCCTTCAAGCAGTTCCACCAAGTCACTCTTGATGCGCAACATGACACTTTCCGTTTCCGGGTCGCCCATGCGTACATTGTATTCAATGACCATCGGTTCGCCCTTTACATTAATTAGGCCGAAGAAAATAAAGCCTTTATAGTCGATGCCTTCTGCTGCCAGTCCTTCTACTGTAGGGCGGATGATACGGTCTTCCACTTTTTTCATCCATGCTTTGTCGGCAAACGGAACAGGAGATACACTACCCATACCACCGGTGTTCAGCCCTTTGTCGCCTTCGCCGATGCGTTTGTAGTCTTTTGCTTCGGGCAGAATCTTGTAGTTTTTTCCATCGGTCAGAACGAATACGGAACATTCTATACCGCTCAGGAATTCTTCAATCACTACGGTGGCGGAAGCGTTACCGAACATTCCGCTCAGCATTTTTTTCAATTCTTCCTTGGCTTCTTCCAAGGTGGGAAGAATCAGTACGCCTTTTCCGGCGCAAAGACCGTCGGCTTTCAGTACGTATGGAGCTTCCAATGTTTCCAGAAAGGCTAATCCTTCTTCCAGATTTGCGGCAGTGATACTTTTGTAACCGGCTGTCGGGATGTTATGGCGTTGCATGAAGCCTTTGGCGAACTCCTTGCTGCCTTCCAGTACCGCACCTGCTTTTGAAGGCCCGATAACAGGAATGTTTTTCAGCGCTTCATCTTTTTTGAAATAATCATAGATTCCTTTGACTAACGGGTCTTCGGGACCTACCACTACCATATCTATATTATTCTTTACTACAAACTCCCTGATTGCTGTAAAGTCATCTGCTTTAATCGCTACATTCTCGCCTACATTACTTGTGCCGGCATTTCCCGGAGCGATATATAGTTTCTCAATTTTGGGACTTTGAGCAATCTTCCATGCCAGGGCGTGTTCACGTCCGCCTGAGCCTAATAGCAACAGTTTCATAATCTTATCTTTTGTTTATTTTAAATGGTCTTCAAAATAGCGTGTAATGCGTTCATACAAGTGGACACGATCGCGTCCGAACATATTATGGCCGTCGCCCGGATACATAAAGAAATCGGGTTGGGTCCCGGCATCAATGCAGGCACGGAGGAAACTGATGCTGTGCTGAGGGACACAAGTGGGGTCATTGGCACCAATGATCACTTCCAGGCGTCCTTTCAGATTTCCGGCTCTCAGCTTCAGGTTGGCGTTCTTGTAGCCTTCGGGGTTGGTTTGTGGAGTATCCATGTAGCGTTCGCCGTACATTACTTCGTAGTAAGCCCAGTCGATGACAGGGCCGCCGGCTACTCCTACTTTGAATAACTCGGGGTAAGTCAGCATCAAGTTGGTGGTCATGAAACCACCGAAACTCCAACCGTGTACGCCAATGCGGTTATTGTCCACATAACCCAACGATTTTAAGAAATCCACTCCTTTCACTTGGTCTTTCATCTCTTCGGTTCCTAATTGGCGGAACGTACAGTTCTCAAATTCCAGTCCCCGGTTGTCACTGCCCCGGTTGTCAACGGTCAGCATGACGTAACCCAGTTGTGCCATGTAAATATCCCATCCGCGGGCGTCATAGTTGCGGTTGTTGTGGATTAGCTGGGCATGTGGACCGCCATACACGTAGACTACGGCCGGGTATTTTTTGTTTGGGTCAAAATTTACCGGTTTTATCAGGCGGTAGTATAAGTCGGTCTTGCCGTCGGCAGCCTTGAGGGTACCGACGGTGATTTCGGGCATATTGTATGCTTCCATCGGATTGGTAGCTGTCAACAGGCTGACAGTCTTTTCCTTTCCGGAAGTGGGAACGATCTCGATATTCCGGGGAATGGTGAAAGAAGTATAATTGTCTATTACATAGTTGCCGCTACCGGATAGTTGTACATGATGCATACCATCTTTATTGCCGATGAGGCGGCGTTTGCCTGTCTTTACATTCACAGCGTATGCGTTGCTCTGCAAAGGGGAAACCTCTGTGCTCATGATGATGACTTCCTTGGTCTTTTCATTGAATCCGAGGATGTTTTGTACTACCCAGTTGCCTTGGGTAAGCTGTCTGGTTTTGTAGCTTTCCCGGTAAGAACCTCCGGCCGCGGCTCCATGTGATTCCGGATATATGGAAGTCTTGGTGTCCATCAGGTAAAGATGGTTGTAGCCGTCGCGCTGGCTCTGATAGATAAACTTCGTGTGGTCCCAAGGCAGAAAGACAATGGGATGTTGAGGTTCTACATATTTAGTATGCTCCTCTTCGTAAAGGGGGTTATTTTTCAGTGGCTCTCCTGTTTCCGCATCATAGCAGCATAGCAGGGCATGGTTCTGGTCACGGTTCAGTTCAATGACATAAATGCTTTTTTCGTCAGGACTCCAGCTGATATTGGTGAAATAACGGTCGGTGGGGTCTCCGGCTTTCAGATAAACTGTTTTTTGGGTAGCCGGATTGTAGATGCCGACAGTCACTTTGTGGCTGGTCATTCCTGCCATCGGGTACTTGTCCGGCTCCAGTGTCGCTATGCGGGTGGAGGTATTTACTTGTGGATAATCGGTTACCATGCTCTCGTCCATACGGTAGAAAGCAAGCAGATTTCCTTTCGGACTCCAGAAAGTACCTTTTGAGATACCAAATTCCTGACGGTGTACGCTTTGTCCGCATACGATGCCTTTCGGTTCATCGGTGACTTGTTGTGTTTTCCCGTCGGCAGTCGTTACAAACAGATTGTTGTCAAGGGTATAAGCCAATGAACGGCTTTCCTTGTTCCAGTCCTGGTTGGCGGCTTTAGGAGAGAGAGGCTGACTCCATATTATTTCCTTTTTAGTTAAATCGATCAGCACTTTATTGGATGTGGTATTTACCAACATCATCTTTTCAGCGTATGGGAAAGATACATTTCTGAAGTGGTTGATTTTCCCTAATTTCTTGTTTGCCAACAGTTCATTCACTTCCTGCAAAGTGATAAGTACGTTTTCCTTTCCATTTGCCGGATGGATGGTTTTTACCTCTTCTATGTCGGCGTTGATGCATACATCCCCCCACCATTGCAAACCATACAGATTCTGTGGAAGCAGGTTATAGTAATTGTTTCCTCCCGGCATCAAGTCTTCCAGTGTGAAACTTTTCTTGTCTTGTGCCCATGTTACAGATGAAGCCATGATTAATAAGGCGATCAGATTGATTAATTTTCTCATAACTGTTTATTCTTCTGTCTTTTCCTTATTGTCGTCAAATTTACGGGGGCTGCTTTTGAAATTGTCGCGGCCTTCACGTTTGTCACCAAAGTTGCGGTGTTCTCCTCTTTTGAAATCGCCACGTCTCTCACGTTTGTCATCAAAAGAGCGTCTTTCTCTGCGCTCTCCTCCTTTGTACTCTCCGTGTCCTTCACGTCTGTTGTCAAAACTACGATGTTCTCTGCGTTCTCCATATTCTACTTTTTCCGTGTTACGGCGCGGACGGATTTCTTCTCGGCGGGGCTTGAACTCCCGATCGGCATTTTCACTACGGAATTCTTTGAATTTGCCGTCGAATAATTGGTATTTGCGGAATTCGCATTCCAACGAACCGTTGAACAGGGGAATTTTTATAGAAGGCTTTAAACCAATCTGGTCAAAACATTCTTCACGGTAACTTAGTACCCATGCATCATTGCCGGTGAAAGAGTGTTTCAGACGTTCGCCTATCATTTGATACAGGCCCAGCAAGTCATTGGTTGAGATACGTTCTCCATAAGGAGGGTTGGTGATGATGATGCTTTTTTCTTTGGGTTGCTCAAATTGCTGGAACGGTTGGATTTTTAAGATAATTTCCTTGCTCAGTCCGGCTGCTTTCACATTGTGAGTGGCGATTTCATTTGCTTTCGGATTGTTGTCATATCCAAAAATTTTATGTGTGAACTCACGTTCCTGTGAGTCGTCATTGTAGATGCGGTCAAATAGTTCCTGATCAAAATCGTTCCACTTTTCAAAAGCGAACTCCTTGCGGAATACGCCGGGAGCGATGTTACGTGCTATCAGGGCGGCTTCGATAGGGATTGTTCCTGAACCGCACATCGGGTCTATCAAATCACATTCGCCTTTCCATCCGGTCATCAGGATCATACCGGCTGCCAGTACCTCATTCAAAGGAGCTTCTACGGCTTCCTGGCGATAACCCCGGCGGTGGAGTGACTCACCCGAGCTATCTAGTGACAGAGTACATTTATCTTCGGCTATATGGATGTTCAGTGCCACATCGGGATGGTTGATGCGTACCGAGGGGCGCTCTCCTGTCTTTTCACGGAAATAGTCCACAATGGCATCTTTTACTTTATAGGCCACGAACTTGGAGTGACGGAATTCGTTCGAGAAAACCACAGCGTCTACGGCAAAACTTTTATCTTTATCCAAGAAGTTTTCCCATGCAATGGTTTTGATAGCTTCGTAAACTTCGTCGGCATTCTTCGCCTCAAAATGTTTAATGGGTTTCAGGATGCGGATGGCAGTACGCAGGCAGAAGTTTGCCTTATACATCATTTCTTTATCGCCCATAAAGGCTACCATGCGTCTTCCTATTTCTATATTGCTGGCTCCCAGCTCGGTGAGTTCTTTTGCCAGTACTTCTTCCAGTCCCTGGAAAGTCTTGGCGATTAGCTCGAATTCTTCCTTCATCTTAAATGATAATTACGTAATTTCAATTGATGGGACAAATTTAATGATTTTCTGTTTGCTAATCAATTATTTAGAGAATTAATCTGTCTGATGAAGCAAAAAAGAGGATGAAATCGGGACATCCGCTCTCTTTGCCGGGGTTCTTTATTTATCTTCAATTATAAAAAGTCTTTGAAAACGGGATTTGGTGTATCTTTGGAATAAATTGAAAAAATGTATCCGGCAATATAATTGTTATCCTATAGAAATAAATTCTACACAGGAATTTGCCATTTTTGCTGAATCAAGAAACTTAAATAGAAATCAGAATGAAAATGGAATTGACGAATGAGAAACGTAAAGGATATGTGGTTTGTGCTTTAATGATACTGGTCTCTTGTTTGTATTTGGTTTATCTGGGATACAGTCTATACCGTATGGGGCATGCTTAAAATAAAAATGAAACCATATCTGTATCGCACAGGTATGGTTTCTGTAAGAGAATTCTATGATTAATAGGTTGAGTGACTTTTATACGAGTTCTTCTGCCAGATAGACTTCGTTTACTTCGCTGAAAAACTCATCGGCGATATCTGACAGGGTTTCCAATGCTTCTTCGGCAGTTTCACCGTAAGTGCAGCATTGGTGGTAGTCTGTTAAAAAGGCGTAATATTCCCCGTCGGGTGTACATTCTATCTGATATTCATTGCTTTTAAGTTTCATATATACCTCCTTTTTTATTGTACTGCAAATATCGTATTTACCTGTTACAGGAAGGTGTATAGGACGTTACTGTTTTATTAAAAAGTTTGCTGTCATACTACTTTTTGACCATTTTGCAATGTCAGCATCTCTTTAGGTATGCAGGCTTTGATTTTTTCTATCAGCATATTGAGCAGGGTATGACGAATGAAGTCTGTACGTGTCACTATGTAGATTCTCCGTGTGGGACGTGGCATGGCAAACGGACGCACCAGTCGTTTTTGTTCGTCATTGAGTTGCAATACGGCTAGTTCGGGGATAAATGTGATACCTTTTCCGCTTTCTACCATGCGCATGAAAGTTTCCATGCTTCCCAGCCGGTATGCAATTTGACAAGACTGGGCGGATTCCAATTGGCAGAAACGCATCAGTTGGTCGCGGAAACAATGTCCTTCGTCCAACAGCCACAACTGTTCACCGCTGACTTCGCTGGAACGGATCATTTCTTTTTTAAAGAGAGCGTTATGTCTTGAAACATATCCTAAAAAAGATTCATAATAAAGAGGTATGGAGTGGAAATGGGCCCCTTCTGCTGCTCCGGCAATAAGGACAGCTTCCAGTTCACCCGCTTTCAGTGCCTCCAGGCATTCTTGTGTTTTCATCTCTGTAACTCTGATGTCCAAGGAAGGGTATTCTTCCATTAGTTCGGGAAAGAAACGGGGTAGCAGGTAGGGTGCGATTGTAGGCAGGACTCCTATACGGAATATACCTCCTAACGAACATGCTTCTTCCTTTACTATATCTTTAATCAGATTGGCCTGGCGCAAGGTTATTCTGGCTTGTTCTATCACTTTCCGTCCTGTCAGTGTAGGTTGGACGGGTTGGGTGGTACGGTCGAATAATTTGGTGTTTAACTCATCTTCCAGCTTTTGTATCATGGCACTCAAGGTGGGTTGTGTTACATTACAGTATTCGGCAGCTTTGGCAAAGTGCCTTAACTCATCCACGGCAAGGATATATTCCAGTTGTTGCAGGTTCATAATTTTCAGCTTAATAGATTTTATCTATACAAAGATAGAAATTATCAGTTTGACACGCATTACTTTCCCCCTTATCTTTGCATCAGAGAAAAAAATAAAAGTAATCAATTTAAAAATAAAAACATTATGAGAACATTAGATTATATCAAGTTAGATTCAGCGGCAGCTGCAAAGGTAGTAGAATCATTGCAACAATTATTGGCAGACTACCAAGTATTTTATGCTAATCTTCGTGGGTTCCACTGGAATATTAAAGGGCATGGTTTCTTTGTACTGCACAGCAAATTTGAGGATTTGTATAACAATGCAGCCGAGAAAGTGGATGAACTGGCAGAACGTATCCTGATGCTGGGAGGCGTCCCGAAGAACAAGTATAGCGATTATTTGAAAGTATCGAATATAAAAGAGGTAGAGGGTGTTACAAACGGTGACGAAGCATTGAACAACATTTTGGAAACTTACAGTCATTTCATCGTGGAAGAGCGTAAACTTTTGGCTGTCGCTTCACAAGCCGGTGATGA
>ULTH01001955.1_pt1 | contig 13446 bp, 10 predicted proteins | sample 1957421 | NCBI WGS metagenome assembly ULTH01 (sample SAMEA4835729, study PRJEB28245) | human gut metagenome | biome: gut microbiome; material: fecal sample | place: Denmark | collected 2008 | reverse complement strand
TTATAATGATTGAAAGGTTGGATTTTGATATGTTATTAGAAAATAAAAAAATATTAATAATGGGAATTAGAAATAAGTGGAGTATAGCTTATGGAATAGCTAAATCAGCATATGAAAACGGCGCAAAATTAATATTCACATTTATGGGAGAAGACAATAGAAACAAAATAGAAGAACTTGTTTCAGAATTTGAAGGTAGCAAATGCTATTGCTTAGATGGAGCTTCAGAAGACGAATTAGTTGATGAATGTTTCAAAAAAATTAAAGAGGAAAACGGTAAAGTCGATGGAATAGTTCATGCTATAGCACATGCAAATACAGAAGATTTACACAATAATTTTATATACACAAGTAAAGAAGGATTTTCACATGCATGTGATGTAAGTAGTTACTCTTTTGTGTTAGCTGCTAGAAAAGCAACAGAATTGGATATGCTAAATGAAAATGCTAGTTTAGTTACATTGACATATCATGGTTCTACAAAGGTGTTAGATGGATATAATGTAATGGGAGTAGCAAAAGCTGCATTAGAAGCAAGTGTTAGATATTTAGCAGAAAATCTTGGAAAGAGTGAAATACGTGTTAATGCTATTTCAGCTGGCCCAATAAAAACATTGTCAGCAAAAGGAATAAAAGATTTTGGAAGTATATTAAATATTGTAGAAGAAAAAGCTCCTTTGCATAAAAATGTTACTACTAGCCAAGTAGGTGATGTTGCTACATTTCTATTATCAAATATGTCAAGTTGCGTTACAGGTCATGTTCTATATGCTGATAACGGATATAACATAATGGGAGTTTAGTGTCTAAAGAATATTGACATGTATGGTATAATATCTATTATCGGAAAAATAGAAAGGAAAAAAGATGATAGATTTACATATACATACAACATATTCTGATGGAACAGATTCAGTAAAAGAAGTACTAACTAAAGCTGAAAAATTAGGACTAAAAGCAATAGCTATAACAGACCATGAAAATTGTGATGCATATAAGGAAATGAATGACTTTGATACTACTGAATATTTTTCGGGAAAGATATTACATGGTATTGAATTAAAAGCAAGATATACAGATAGAGTAATAGATATACTTGGATATAATATTGATTGTGATAAAATGGAGAAATATCTTAAGGAATGTTATGGCAAAGTTACTAGAGATCAAATTCAGGAAAAACAATTAAAGAAATTTTATGAATATAAAGAAGAGTGTGGCTTAATTTTAGATGATATAGAGAATTTAAAATGGAATAAGCATACAGATTGGGCAAGTATAGTTTTTTATGATGAGCTAAAAAAACATGATGAAAATAAAGATAAAGTGCCAGAAGATATGTGGAATAGTTTTTCAGTATTCAAAAGAAATTATTACCACTGTAAGAATAAAATATTTTATGTAGATAATTCAGTTGATTATCCACCTTTAGAGAAAATTATAGATATAATTCATAAAGCAGGTGGAGTGGCATTTATAGCTCATATATATGAATATGCTTGGATCGGTGATAAAATCGCTGAATTAAAGAAAATTATAGATAATTATGATGTTGATGGTATTGAATGCTATCATAGCATATTTAATCTTGAACAAATTGATTTAGTAAAGGAATTTTGTCAAAGTCAAAAATTACTAATGAGTGGTGGTAGTGATTATCACGGATGGCATAAACCTGGTATTGAACTTGGCTCTGGAAAAGGCCAATTATCCATACCAGATGATATTTTTAAGAAAATAGTAGAAAAATAGAGATTTAATGTGAAAAACATATGAAATTTAAATATAGTAAAAAATGTAGAAAAGCTCTTGAAAAAGAGCTTTTTTTAGAAAAAGAAAACACTGTAATTACTAATATTTCAGTAATTACAGCAAAAAAATGAAAGAAAATTATAAAAATAAATCTTTTCAAAGATAAACATATAACTTAAATGAAAAACAGTTAAAATTGAACTAATTTGGTTAAAATTGGTTAAAAACGATACTTTTAGCAAATTGCTTTTTAACCGAAAAAATCGTATCATTAAGGTGTTAACGAAAGTTAGCACATTTTTATTTTATAGGAGAATTTTATGAGTAAAAAAGAAAAAGCGAAACCGCGAAAGCAGAAGTCTCTTGATGAGACCGTATTCAAAAAATATTTAAAGGAAATGGAGGAAATAAAGGAAAATTCAAATATAAAATTTAGTTTATTTCAAGCATTACCTAAAAGCAAAATTTTAGATAGTGTTTTAAATTTGGCTTATTTTTATGACCAGAACTTTATAGGAAACAAGGATTTCATGCATATACCAGATGTTTCACAGATTTGTCAGAACTTGGTAAAATACCCTATTATTTTGGCTTGTCAAAAAAATGAGTTTGGAGAAGAAGCGATTGTTGGAGCTACTACAATTAAAATGGAACGTAATAAAAAAATAACTGATAATCCATTTTTCCCAACTAAAGATGAGAACATTTTATCTATCACTGGTATCTTAGCAAAACAAAATGTTTATGATGTATTTGGAAACAATGTAAGAGGAATAGGAAAACAATTATTTAAGTCAGCGATCAAAGGTGCATATGAAACAAACAAAGAGAGAAAAGTTCGTTTAATATGTGAAATTGATTGTAGAAATGTAAAAAGCTTTAGTGCTTTATGTAAGACAGTTAAATCGTTACAAGAAGAAGGTTTAGACGTGGGAGTTAACCTTGTAGGATATTATGAAATTATGAATAAAAATGGTAATTTGGAAGAAGCACCAACATTTTTATTTGAAATAGTTTTAGAAAAAGAGAAAATAGAAAGAACGGGTAAAAATGTATTTTCATATATTAATTTAAGTTCTACTGATTTATTTTTAAATCTAGCATATACAATTAGAAAGAATACTACTGAAAAGAAAAACTATATTAATTTAGTTGGAAAAAATTTAGTAGTATATCACGAATTAAAACCAATAGATGCATTGGAAATGACTATTGAACCAGGAACAACTGCTGATGGCAATGATAGAGTTCCAAAGATTCAACCGGTTCCAGTGGAATCTTTGAGTATATCTTTATAACAAATAAAAAATTTGTAGGAAGTGAGTTATTATGAAAATAGAAAAATATAATATAAGTTTAGAAAGAGAATTTTTAAGAATAAATTCAAAAAATAAATTAGCTGAAACTAATTTTCCAAAGGCCTTTGGATGTAAAGAAAAAAATCAATTAATTACAGCAGATGATGAAGATGTTGTATTTAAAATTAAAACTCCAATGGAGGAAAATTTAGCTATAGCTTATGATAAATTCAATGAGATAACTAATGTTGTTATCGAGGAATTATATAAAATAAATCAATATATGTGGCCTTTTGCTGTTTTTAAGAAAAAAGATGAAAAAATTAATTTAAAAGCTCAAATGGGAATTATATTAGATGAAGAATTCTATGATGAAATAAGAGAAAAAGATTTCTTACCAGATGATATTGAAGAAGCTAATGAAAAGATCAAGGAAGAGTTTGAACGTAAATTAGAGATTATTCAACCTTTATATGGAAAATGTAAAGTTATTGCAGGAAAGAACAAATTGAGAATTTCATCAATAGGAATTAATTATCAATCAAAATGTGGTTTATCTGAAGCTGACGCGATGTTTTTATTAACATTCATTTTTGGATGCTTAGGAAATGATGAATCAAAGAACTTAAAAGAAGAAATTAAATATTTATATAAAATCGAGAAAAAATATAATCTAAAGACTAGAGTGGGTATAGAATCTATTGAAGCCGAAGTTAAATCAGGTTTACATAGATTTGATGAAGAGTCATTAACTGATGAAAGAGTAGAAGAAATTTTAAGTCAATATACTGATGAAGGACATAATGCTAGATATTGTCTTCAAAATTATAAAAAATTAGTTAGTGAATCAGTAGTTTTAATAAAAGATGCCATTGCTAATGGTGTTGATTATGAAGTATTAAATGAATTAAAGAGTATAGTTCAATTTTACTATAAGGATAGAGAAGAGTTTGTAATTGAAGGAAATAAGACTGATAAAGATACTTATATTTTCCCTATTATTACTGATGATAAGTTTACTTCAAAACAAATAATGAAAGAGCATGGATTAAATGTTCCAAATGCTATTTTATTAAATAGAAGTATGAATGCTCAAGATAGAGAGGAATTGTTAAAAGAATTTTATAATCATTCATTGGTTGTAAAACCTAGAAATACAAACTATGGTACAGGTATTACTGTATTTGCTAAAAGTGCTTCAAAAGCTCAAATTACAAATGCTGTTGATTATGCATTTAAATTTGATGAAAACGTTTTAATTGAACAATATGTAAAAGGAATGGAATATCGTTTCTTAGTTGTAAATGGAAAATGTTTAAGCGTTGCTCATAGAAGGGCTGCTAGTGTAGTTGGAAATGGAAAAAATACAATTAGGGAATTAATTGAAGCTAAAAATAAAGAGCCTTGGCACTATTTAACAGGAACTCCAGTTAAAATGGATGAACCAGTTGTTGAATATTTAAAAGTTCAAGGATATGATTATGAAACAGTTTTACCAGCAGGAAAAAGAGTTTTCTTAAGAACAAATTCAAACTGTTCAACTGGTGGTGAGAGTGTTGATATGACTGAAATTATGCCAACATATTTCAAAAAGGTAGCGGAAAAGGCTTCTCGTGCATTTGATGCTAAGATTTGTGGTGTTGATATAATTATAGAAGATTTAGACAAAGAAAATTATTCAATTATTGAAATTAACGATAATCCGGGTTATTCAATAAATGAATGGCCATATGAAGGTAAAGGAGAAAAAATTGGTGTTGCAATACTAAAATTGTTGAACCTTTTACCAGAAGAATAATTAAATAGCTATTATAAAATCAGGCGATTTTTTAATATAGAAAAAGTCCGTAGTACAGATATTGTGCTATGGACTTTTTATGTTTGTTGATTTGCTTTTTATGTAAAAAACATTTGTTAGCTTTTTGAAAAAAGTATGAATAGTTATTTAAAATAAAAACATAATAATGATTTATTGGGATAATCGGTGGTTTGTTTTTAATAAAGAATGCCTCCCAGTTATTACTGGGAGGCAAGTTTTGAATTCTAAGTGAATTCATGCGGATGTGAGACATATTTGGACTGGTTTTACTATTGTTACGAAATCGGGTTCATGCGGCGGCAGGCAAATGCTTTCGCATAATGAATGCCATCTTGATCATTATGGACATTCTTATAATTATTGAAAAGGCGAATATTTGCTTTTTCTTGTTCTTCTTCACTTAATGTGAAGATTTTTCTGTATTGCTTTACACGGTCTTTATGAACATCATGTGAAGCATTGATGTTGTTCTCGGCGTGATTGTCCATCTTCCATGTTCTGAACTGAAATTCAATTTTCACGCCAGCAAGCTCAGGTGAGTTTGCACTCAATGCTAAGATTGCGTGAATTGATTGATATCCGTTCTTTTTAGGAAGTAGATAGTTCTTGACGATACCTAATAGAGGCTTAAGAACTTCAAGATCTTCCCGAGTTGGAAGTTCAATCTCCGGGAACTGAGAAGGATCGAACTCTTCCGGATTGTCCTTCCTTGTGACCGGAATGAGCTCAAATGGCAGGGAAAGCACATACTTTATGGTTTCATTTTTGGACTTATTAAAGTTTTGTTCGGCATACGTGATGAATGCCTTTCTGTCTGGATGATTCGGCTTGCAAAGAATATTGATAATCTTTACAGTTAGAATGCACAAATCATGAATTCCTTCGTGATTTATTATTCTGATGCCAAAAAGATCCATAAGCGGGCTGATGTCATCTGCATCTGCTAAACTTAATGCTTTAGCCAATTCGCTTTCGACAGCTTTGCGGCGAGCAGTAGCTTCAACATCGATGTTCATGTTACGCTCTCTGTTTAACCATCTTACGATGTATAAACATACTCTTAGAGTATCTTCAGTAAGTTCAGTAACAGCAAATGTAAATTCCCTTGCTTTAATGCAGCTGTCAAGCTTATCTTTAAAGCAATTTAGAATCGCTTGATCCTGATCACATGTGGTTGTGATCTCGTCAGTTTTTTCACGCAAGTGCCTTTCTACTTGCACTGCGTTGATGTTGATAAGCTGCGTTGCCTGTACATAGGCGAGATTAATAGCTTCGGCAAGTTCTGGTGTCATATTCATTTTTTGTGGATTTTTATTTTCACTTTCTAACTTGCTTTCGGCTTTCACTTCAGCCAAAAATTCTTTTTTTTCTCTTTGCATAAAGAGTCCTCCTGTTTTTTTCTGTGGTGTCCATGTCTCACATATAGATAAAAATCTACATTAATATTATAACACAAAACTTATGAAAAGCCAATAGCTGTAAGCAAAACAGAAGATTAATTAGAATTTAAAATAATATTTTGAGAAAAAGTATTGAAAATAAAATATGAATATGATATATAAAAATAGGAACTATTCCTAATTTAAGGAGAGAATTATGGAGAATTATTCGAAACAAAGGGAGGAAATATTAGATGTCCTTAAGGATTGCTATAATCATCCAACTGCTGAAGAAATTTATAATAGAGTAAAACAAAAAAATTCTACTTCGAGTAGAGGAACGGTTTATAGAAATTTGAAATTATTAGTAGATAAAAATGCTATATTAAAAATTTCTATGTCTGGTGCTCCAGATAGATATGATTTTGTTAGAAAACAACATAGTCATTTTATTTGTGTGAAGTGCAATAGAGTTTTTGATTTTGAATATGATTTTAAATCAAAAGATCTTAAAAAGAAATTAGAAGCTGATGCATATTCAATTAATGAAAATAGTTTTACTGTTTCTGGAATATGTAAAGAATGCTTTAATAAAAAAATATAGGAGGTTATTAAAATGGAATTGAAAGGATCTAAAACAGAAAAAAATTTAATGGAGGCTTTTGCTGGTGAATCACAAGCTAGAAATAAATATACTTATTTTGCAAGTAAAGCTAAAAAAGAGGGATATGAGCAAATTGCTGCTATCTTTCAAGAAACAGCTGATAATGAAAAAGAACACGCTAAATTATGGTTTAAATTATTAAATGGAGGAGATGTTTCTTCAACAGAAGAAAATTTACTTGCTGCAGCTCAAGGTGAAAATTTTGAATGGACAGATATGTATGAAAGAATGGCTGCAGAGGCAAAAGAAGAAGGTTTTGACAGAATCGCTTATTTATTTACTGAAGTTGGAAAAATAGAAAAAGAACATGAAGAAAGATATAGAAAACTTTTAGAAAATGTTAAAGATGGAAAAGTTTTTGAAGCAGGAGAAGTTAAAATCTGGAAATGCAGAAACTGTGGTCATATTGTAGTTGGAACAAAGGCTCCAGAAGTTTGCCCTGTATGTTCTCATCCAAAATCTTTCTTTGAAATAAAAGCTGAGAATTATTAATATAAAAAAGAGCTAAAACAGATTGCTTATGTGATTTGTTTTAGCTTTTTTATATTATAGGAAAGTTCTCTGAACTTCCTATAATATAAATACTGTGCACAGAAATTTGCATAGCAAATTTCGCACACGAACAATTAAATGTGGGCTGAATTCTATAATTTAAAATATAGAAAAATTTAATCAGCCCACTATTGTTCTTGCACTTTAAAGAAATCTTTGAATTCATCTTTTATTATATGCCAATATGATATATAATAAGTCGTATGTAAATTAAAAAACGAGGGAGAATTGTATGTTTAAAATACATTCAGAATTTAAACCAACTGGGGATCAACCTCAAGCAATAGAATATTTATCAAAGGGAATAGAGCAAGGAAAAAAGTTTCAAACATTATTAGGTGTTACGGGATCTGGTAAAACTTTTACAATGGCTAATATAATTGAAAAAACACAACGACCTACACTTATTTTAGCTCATAATAAAACTTTAGCTGGTCAATTATATTCCGAATTTAAAGAGTTTTTCCCAGAAAACCATGTTGAATATTTTGTAAGTTATTATGATTATTATCAACCAGAAGCATATATTGCATCTTCTGATACATATATAGAAAAAGATGCTTCTATTAATGACGAAATAGATAAGCTTAGACATTCAGCTACAGCATCTTTATTTGAAACAAGAGATGTTATTGTTGTTGCTTCTGTTTCTTGTATATATGGTTTGGGTGATCCAATTGATTATGAGAATATGATTGTTTCATTAAGACCTGGAATGCAAAAAGAGAGAAACGAAGTTATGAAAAAACTTGTTAATATGCAGTATACTCGTAATGAAATGGATTTTAAAAGAGGAACTTTTAGGGCTAAAGGCGATATTTTGGAAATTTATCCTTCAAATCAAGAAGAATCTGCGATACGTGTTGAGTTTTGGGGTGATGAGATAGAGAAGATTAGTGAAATAAATCCTTTAAGTGGAAAGAAAATTGCTACAAGAGAACATGTATATATTGTTCCAAATTCTCATTATGTTACTAGCAAAGATAAACTTGAGAGAGCTATTGCTACGATTGAAAAAGAAATGGAAGAAAGAGTTCAATGGTTTAAAGATCATAATAAATTAATAGAAGCTCAAAGAATTGAGGAGAGAACTAATTTTGATATTGAAATGCTTAAAGAGACTGGGTTTTGTCAAGGAATCGAAAATTATTCTAGACATATAAGTGGTAGGGATGCAGGTAGTCCACCATTTACTTTGTTTGATTATTTTCCAGATGACTTTTTACTAATGATTGATGAATCACATGCTACAATTCCTCAAGTTAGAGCTATGTATAATGGAGATAGGGCAAGAAAAGATTCTCTTGTAAATTATGGGTTTAGATTGCCTTCAGCTTATGATAATAGGCCTTTGAAGTTTGAGGAATTTGAGGAAAGGATTAATCAATGCGTGTTTGTTAGTGCTACGCCATCTGATTATGAAAAAGAACATTCTGGAAGTAATGTTGTTGAGCAGATTATTCGTCCTACTGGTCTTTTGGATCCTAAGATTGAAGTAAAACCTGTTGAGAATCAAATAGATGATTTGATAACGCAAATAAATGAACGTGTTGAAAAACAAGAGAGAGTTTTGGTTACAACATTGACTAAGAAAATGGCTGAAGATTTGACTGCTTATTTAAGAAATATTGGAATTCGTGTTCGTTATATGCATTCTGAAATTAAGGCTTTGGAGAGAATGGAGATTATTAGAGATTTGCGTATAGGTGAATTTGATGTTTTGGTTGGTATAAACCTTTTAAGAGAAGGATTGGATATTCCAGAAGTGTCATTAGTTGCTATATTAGATGCTGATAAGGAAGGATTTTTACGTTCAGAAAGGTCTTTAATTCAAACTATTGGACGTGCTGCCAGAAATACAGAAGGTAAGGTTATTATGTATGCTGATGAACTTACAGATTCAATGGAAAAAGCTATATCAGAGACTAATAGAAGACGTAAAATTCAGGAAGAATATAATAAGGAACATGGAATTACACCAAAGACTATTAAAAAATCTGTAAGAGATATTATTAAGGCATCTATTGTTGAAGATATTTCATCTGAGTATAAGATTGATAAGGATGAGACACCAGAAGACATTATTAATAGATTAACTGATGAGATGTTGAGTGCGGCACAAGCTATGGAATTTGAAAAAGCAGCAGAGTTACGTGACAAGATAAAAGAGTTAGAAAAGTTTGTTGGTGATGATAAGAAAAAATAATAGATATGCATAAAAATATTTGAAAAGATTTGGAGTATATATTTATTAAAATTTAAGAATTTACAATATAAAATAACTATTCTTCAATATAGTTGATGAGGGATTGTTATATAAAAAAAAGGAGGACAATTGCGTCCTCCTTTTGCCACGACTAAAAAAATGATTTATTACTGTAACTTTTCTTCTATTTTCTCCAGCTCTTCTTGAGAGAGAGTTTCAGAAGACTTATTCTTTTTGAGAATTTCTTTAGCTTCATCCAACTGGATGATTTTTTCAGGATCTTTAGGTTGAACTACTTCAACGAACATCCTGTGCTTCTTTGTTATTACAGGAACTTTTTTAGTTCCATTAAAAAAGCACGTATAAGAACTTATTTTGTGTTCTTTTTTTAGATGTTTTTCCTTGGCTTTGATTAGTTCTTGGGCTTTGTGATAATTCCTTTTTTGCTTTAAAGTAATTATTATAGCTGCGGTAGCAAGGACTATTAAAACAAGCAGAACTGCAATACAAACTATTTTTATGGTTACGTCAACTGTTGTGAAATTTTGCATTTAAATGCACCTCCAAAGTTGCCGTGGCAATGAGAAAATTCTCAATATATATTATATCATGAAAACTGTTAAAACACAACAAAACAGCTCATTGCAAAAGATTGCGATGAGCTGTTTATTATGCAGAACTAATTGCTTGATAGTTACGTTAATAGTTACTGGCGATTCTTGGCTGTGTTTCCCCAAACATATAAGGAAACTTCAAATGCGCCACTTTGTGCGACAAATTCAATCCTATCGCTTACACTTATACTTTTCATTTAGTGCACCTCCATTGTTGTAAGCAATCAGTTCTGCTAGTTCTGAACGCATAGAGACAAAAATTATAATTGTCCTTTATACTGCAGAGAACTTTTCTTATTATACCACCAAACAGCTGGAGTGTAAAGATTTTTGAAATGTTATTCAAACTTTTGTTTTAAAATACTTAAAAAGTGATGACATTAAAATAAAAATATGATAAAATACAAAACTGTGTAAACAAAATTTGGGGGTATATAAATGAATGATTCTATTATTATAAAAGGGGCAAAGGTCCATAATTTAAAGAATGTTAATTTGGAAATACCAAGAGATAAATTAGTTGTTATTACGGGGCTTTCTGGTTCGGGAAAATCTTCTTTAGCATTTGATACATTATATGCTGAAGGCCAAAGAAGATATGTTGAGAGTTTGTCTTCATATGCCAGACAGTTTTTAGGCTTGATGGAAAAACCAGATGTAGAAAGCATTGAAGGGTTATCACCAGCAATTTCTATTGACCAGAAAACAACTTCAAAGAATCCACGTTCTACGGTTGGAACTGTAACAGAAATATATGATTTTATACGTTTATTATATGCTAGAATAGGAGTTCCATATTGTCCAAAATGTGGTAAGAAAATAGAGAAACAAACGATAGATCAGATAGTTGATAATATTTTGGAATTGCCTGAGAAAACTAGAATTCAAATTTTAGCGCCTGTTGTTAGAGGTAAGAAGGGTGAATATGTAAAATTACTTGAAGATTTTCAAAAGGACGGTTTTGTTAGAGCTAGAATTGATGGACAGATGTATGAACTTTCTGATGATATTGAAATTGATAGAAAGAAAAAACATAATATTGATATCATCGTTGATAGACTTGTAATAAAAGATGATATAAGAAATCGTTTGACTGAGTCTGTTGAAACTGCATTAAAATATGCAGATAATTTAGTTACAGTTGATGCGATTGATATAGGCGAAAAAATATATAGTCAGAATTATGCTTGTCCTGATTGTGGTATAAGTTTTGAAGAACTTACTCCAAGAATGTTTTCTTTTAATAATCCACAAGGTGCTTGCCCAGAATGTACAGGTATTGGTTATTTGATGAGAATGGATGAGGATTTAATTATTCCAGATAAAAGTAAAACTTTATATGATGGAGTTAAGGCTTTTGGCTCAAGTACTATGAAAAAAGGCGAAACAATGGCTAAAATGTATTTTGAATCTATAGCAAGACATTATGGCGTTGATATTAAAAAGCCAATTAAAAAGCTTCCTCGTGAGTTCTTAGATAAAATTTTATATGGTACTGGTGATGAGATTATTGATTTTGAATTTGTTTCTGCTGCTGGTATTAGAAAATTTAGTTCTCCATTTGAGGGGGTTATTCCAACATTAGATAGAAGATATAGAGAAACTAAATCTCAAGGAATGAGAGATTTTTATGAGTTGTACATGAGTGAAAAACCTTGTAATACTTGCCATGGTGCTAGACTTAAGGATGAGGTTTTAGCTGTAAAAGTTGGAGATAAAAATATTAATGAACTTACAGATATGCCTATAAATGAGATAAAGAAATATCTTGAAAACCTACAATTGACTAAAAAAGAAAAGATGATTGCTGATCAGATATTTAAAGAATTAAATAAGAGATTGCAATTTTTGATGGATGTTGGATTATCTTATTTAACATTATCTCGTTCTGCTGGAACTTTATCAGGTGGTGAGGCTCAAAGAATTCGTTTAGCTACACAAATTGGCTCTGGTTTGAGTGGTGTATTATATATTTTAGATGAACCTAGTATAGGTTTACATCAAAGGGATAATGATAGATTATTAGCAACTTTAAAAAAGTTGAGAGATTTAGGAAATACTTTAATTGTTGTAGAACATGATGAAGATACTATGTATGCTGCTGATCAGATAATTGACATTGGACCTGGGGCTGGTGTCCACGGTGGTAGAGTTATTGCTCAAGGAACTGCTGATGAAATAAAATTAATCCCAGAATCTATTACTGGTCAATATTTAAGCGGTAAAAAGAAGATAGTTGTTCCTACTAAACGTAGAAAATCTAATGGAAAGAGTTTAGAAATTATTGGTGCAACAGAACACAATTTGAAAAATGTTAATGTGAAATTCCCATTGGGTGTATTTAACTGCGTTACAGGCGTTTCTGGTTCTGGTAAGAGTACACTTGTAAATGAAGTCCTATATAATTACTTGGCTAGGGAATTGTATGGTTCTAATTTGAAACCTGGGAAATGTGAAAAGATAAAAGGACTTGAGAATATTGATAAAATCATTAATATAGATCAATCTCCAATTGGTAGAACTCCACGCTCAAATCCAGCTACATATACAGGTGTTTTTGATATTATTAGAGATATTTTCGCTAATACGAATGAAGCAAAGATGCATGGATATCAAAAAGGTAGATTTAGTTTCAACGTTCCAGGTGGTAGATGCGAAGCTTGTCAAGGCGATGGTATTATAAAAATAGAAATGAATTTCTTACCTGATATATATGTCCCTTGTGAAGTATGTCATGGAAAGAGATATAATAGAGAGACTTTGGAAGCTAGATACAAAGGAAAGAGTATTGCTGATGTCCTTGATATGACTGTTGAAGAAGCTTTAGAATTTTTCTCAAATATTCCTAAAATAAAAAATAAAATGCAAACATTGTATGATGTTGGATTAGGTTATATTAAGCTTGGACAACCTTCTACAACTTTATCAGGTGGTGAAGCTCAGAGAGTTAAACTTGCCACAGAACTTTCAAAACGTGCAACAGGCAAAACTTTATATATTTTAGATGAACCAACTACTGGATTGCATATTGACGATGTTCATAGATTAGTTGATATTTTGCAGAGATTAGTTGATACAGGAAATACAATTATTGTTATTGAACATAACTTAGATTTAATAAAGACTGCAGATCATATTATTGATTTAGGACCAGAAGGCGGA
>ULTH01035851.1_pt1 | contig 13704 bp, 11 predicted proteins | sample 1957421 | NCBI WGS metagenome assembly ULTH01 (sample SAMEA4835729, study PRJEB28245) | human gut metagenome | biome: gut microbiome; material: fecal sample | place: Denmark | collected 2008 | reverse complement strand
AAAGCCAGTATCAATGGATAAATCCTTATGTAGATGATACTAAGACCTACACTATGGAAGTTGCTGTCTGTAATTGGAATAACAAAAATTATTATACAGCTTGTCTCTTATCAATCACTGATTCTAATGGAAATAAGGTGATGAATACCTTTAACTTCAATAGTTAATTATAAGTTGTATATTTAAAGAAAATAAAAGCTCAGCACTACAACATTTTGGCTGAGTTTTTATTTTTGTCTCTATAAATTTTTAATAATCTTAATCGGCTTGCTCTTCAACGCTTTGATACAAGTAATCAATGAGGTTATAAGTCCTATTCCGATTATCACTGCTAGTAATAATCCGATATTGAATATATTGAAAGTGAAATAGTTGAGCATAATCCAATTATTCAAAATTGGGAATATTATTCCTAATGTGATTAAATCAAATAAAAATATAATCGAGGAAATCAATAAGGAATCAGTTATAGTCAGTTGGATAATTCCTAATTTTGTACATCCCATAGACCTTAATATTCCAGCTCTGATTTCATTCTTTTTAGTGTTGGCGAAGCACAAATTTATAATCATTAGAATAGCTATAGTTAATAAAGCGCATATGATTATAGTAATTATATTTCCTGTGGTTCCATATCTGAAATTAGTCAAAGAATCGTATGAATAATAGTTGTTAATTATAACCGCATAGTAATTAAGGCCATTTTCATCTTTGACATTTAATGATTGGATAAATCTTAAATCCTTATTGATGTCACCTGATAAACGATAGATATATGTATAAGAGGGGTTAGGCTCTTTGTAAACTTCTTCTTGATATCCAGCTTTTAGATAAGGATAGCAACAAATTGAGCTCCCTTTTAATAACTCGTTGCAGTCCTTATTGAGATTAGTGCTTGTATTTAATAGGATAGATGGCAAGTCATCAATTTTAAATACACCAGTAATCTTATATCCACATAGGGTCTTGCCTATTAATTCATCATAATTCTTTGATCCCTCGAATGTATTTTTCCCATCTCCATAATCAAATGTATAGATATGCGCATATTTGATTAAGCCGTAAGCTAATGTATCGGGCAAGGCAATTTCATTATAATTCTGAGGAAGTCTACTATTCTCAGTAGCTTTTTCAAATCCTATATAAGAAAGATCGATATCAGGATCTAATTCTATTGCTTCTTGACTTTGTGAAGATGAGTCTTTAAGTACATATTTAGTTAAACTGTCCAACTGAGATGAATCCCATCCAAATGCTTGTAAATAACCACCTTTCATTCTTGTCATTTGGAATACATTTTTAGTATTTGAATTTAATTTTTCTTTCTGCTCTGTATTAGGAGTTATAGAAGTATCTACGAAATTACCATCTGGAGAATACCCTTGAAATCTTGTTTCTAAAAAAGCCATTCTTGATGTTGTTTGATATTGCTTATCTAAAAAGATTCTGTTTTGATCGGCATTAATTATGGATAAGAACAATGTCATTGCAACGGTTGAAATAATTGTTATGAATAAAGATGTGAATAATCTAATCTTTGATTTGGCAATAGATTGTAGACTCAACTTAAAACTATTTTTTATTGATAATAACCCATGTTTTTTATCTTTAGTCTCTTTATTGCTTTTATCTTTAGAGATAGCTGAATCGGTGTTATTTAAGCCTTCATTATTTGTTATTTTGCAAATATTACCTGCTTCTAATTCGATTGTAGAAATAGCGTATTTGGAAAAGAAATCTAAATCATGAGTTGAAACGATTATCAATTTCTCTTTTGATAATTCACCGAGCAATTTAGCTAAATCTGTTGCATTAGATTTATCTAATGAAGAGGTTGGCTCATCCAAACATAATATATCTGGATCTTTAATTAGTGCTCTAGCTATTGCTATTCTTTGCTTTTGACCTCCAGATAATTCGTTTGGATGTCTAGATAACAATTTATCCAATGATTCTGATTTATCGGGAAGATTTACTTTTTTTAATATCTCCTCAACTACTGATTTATCATAATGTGATTTAGCTAAATCAAAAGCTAAAGATAGATTATCTTTAATAGATAATTCGTTGATGAGATTTAAATCCTGAAAAACTATTCCGACATTTTTATTTCTATAATTGTCATAATTTGATTTATTTATTTTAGTTCCTTTAAATAATAAATCACCAGATGTTTGTGAATCTAGCCCGGATAATATATTGAGTAGAGTTGTTTTACCGGACCCACTTCTTCCAGTAATCAAATATAGACCTGTTTCATTGAAAGAGTAAGAAAAGGAATTTAAAGCTATAGAATCACTTTTTTTATATTGCTTTGTTAAATTTTTCACTTCTAACATAATGTAATGCTCCTTTTTATAATTATTTTAAATTATAATGCTTAAATCTTCAGTGACAATATTTGATCTTTCTTGTAGTTCTAACATTCTTCCAACCGGATAGTCATGCGAATCAGCTGGCATAGGTGTGCTTGCACTTTTTGATAAGTTTTTGTTGCTAATAAATTGATTTTGCTGATTGATAGTATTGGCTTGGCAAAAAAGCTTTCTTAATCGAACAGGATTTTATCAAGGTTACAATTCCTTATTTGAGGCTTATTGCTCATAAATCGTCAATAAGTGAGCAATAAAACAGCAAAAAGTGAGCAATAAAACATAAGTCCCAGTTAATCAATTCCGTCTTCCAACCTTATTTGAAGTAAGTCACGCTCCTTTATTCCCAACCAAATATTATTGGAAGTTGGGAATAAAACAGATTGCCCGCACAGGTATTTTTTAAATCAGAGGCTGCTGCCTAATAAAAAAATCCATTGATGCGTTTGGTCTCTAGAACCCCTAAGGAAATCCTGCGGATTGCAAGCCATTTTAGCAGCATTTTATATCCCAATGGCCGATTTTCGCTTCCGGCAGAGAAAATCGATTCAATCATATCTCCAAAGATCTTTGGATGGTTCCAAGGATAACCTGATATATTCCCCCAAACTAGCTTGACTGAATTTTTGAGTGGTCGATATCTCGTTTTGGTCCTTTTAACCGCTTTTCGGCAGGAAAAAAGAGAGGTTCATCGCCTCTCCGTTATCTAAAATGTGCCGATTTTGACGCTTTTTAAGCCTTTTTTAGCTATTTTTGACGTCTTTTCGGCGTAGCAACGTGATGCACTCCACATGTGCTGCTGAATTTGTCTATCTCATGTTTTGCAGAGTCGGTTGCTTGTTGTTGATACGTAATTTCTTTGATCGTCTTGCCGACTTTGTTCTTGAGGATGTACTCGGCCGCATTGACGTTGTATTGCTGCTTCGTCTTGAGGAAGAACTTGATCTTGTAGGGGTCGTCTCCTTCTCCCACGATGACCTTCTCGACCATCGTCTCGAATAGGTGGCGGTTGAACTCCTTAATCTCATTCCCCTCCTTGACCATGCTTTCGATGGGAGAGAGCTTCAAATCGACGAGCTTCTTTCTCTTGTTCTCGAGGGCGGCCAGCTTCTTTTCGTTCTTCTGGATGAGGACTCCCGGGACTTCCTCCGGTATGTTTTTGGAACAGCATTTCTTTACTGGCTATTCTAATGTTTGAGAACGCCAGTCATTAAGGTTGAGGGCACAGGAGGGAAGAAAAATTTTATCCGTCACAAATTCAAAGAAACGCACTTATTTTGCTTGTTTTTCGTCTCGCGTTTATGCGTCAGTCACAGGTTCGCAAGCTTTATTATCAACGTTTTCAAACATTAAAGTATTCAATTAAGAACTGAAATTATTCTTGGTGTTTTGACTAGTGCTGTTTCCTTTACAATAATTATGCTTGCTTCTTTTTTGATCTACTCACATGTTCAAGAATCATTTTGATCATCTTTGCTTTTCCGATTTTGATAACGATTGTTCCGGCTTTTCTTTCTATTGAACAAAAGGGTGTTACTATGTTTGTGGGGAAAAAAGTTGGCAAAAGAAGTTATAATGAAAAAGAATGATACAGACTGATTCATCATTTCAGTATAGAATGACAACACCAAGAATGTGAGTCTGTCCTGCTTGTCAAAAATATCCGATGTCGTTTGCTTTTAGTCCAAAAGGAATTGAAAACAGGTGGAGGCCACCTCCACCTGTTCATTTACGAAGAGTCAGCTTATGCGGGGCCTTGGAAATACTCGAGCGACTCTTACTTTACAAGTCCCATATTTTTTTGCAGTGACATGGATACCGATGAGTTCAAATTCATTTTTCTTGATTACGAGGGTACCGCTAGAAGATAACGCAATGACGGCGTTGCCAACGACATTTCTAACAACCATTGAGAAATTCGTGGTATCAGAAATTGTGATACTGTAGGTCACATCATTGCTGGCTGTAGCATCAAGCCTGATAGTGAATAGTCTTGTTTCGTCTGCGATGAATTTGCATTCTTTTTCTGCAACATAATTATCTAAATTCAAAGAATATCCAGAAGAATGGTTACACTCATAGCATGTGCCGCTACGACTATAGTTGGCATCGTGTTTATGGACACCAGTCACTTCGACTTTTGCAATCGTTTTTCCGCTTTCTATGAGAGTAAAGGTACGACCGACGAAAGCAGGAGTAGAAGTCGGTAAATAGAACTTGACGTTTTCAACTGTTTCTCCGCCAGCAACCATATCTGTTCCGCTAGGGAAGAACATTCTTGCTGTTTTTTCCGAATTGGTATCTTTAAATCTGATATTGGGGAAATATCTTTCATTTTTGCTATCCATCAAAGGTGTGTGTTTTCCGCCTTCATCTTTTGTGAAAACGTAGAGTTTTCCATACAGGAGATCATACTCTTTCAGAGTATCTTTTTTACTGATTGTATAACCTCTTCCGACTTCTTCTCTTTTAACACCAGTTACTAATAATGAAACCTCTTCTCCTACTGTTGCTTTTTCTACTTTTACTCTTCCTTTCTCAATACCAGTAACTGTGATAGACTTACCATTTTCATGGATATAAAGTGAATCGCCTTTATTGAGTGTGCCACGAGCGATTTTTGTTGTAATCACGATATCTTCTCTTCCCGAGAAAGTGAAGATATCATGGATACCGCAATAAAAGTCAGCAGTGTCATAGTTTTTCAATGTGACGTTTTCAATATCCTGAACATTGAGAGCGTAGTTATCATCATCGATTGATAATGCAGAAGTTGGAATCTCGTTGATACCGGCTAAATCATATGATTTATCGGCAACGATATGAACTTTTCTTGTTGTGTCATCATCAAACTTGACCTCTTGTTCTATGAGTTGAATCTTATCATCGACAAGATTCTCGCCTAATGTCTTTTCAAAGTAGGTGACATCCAATTTGACCTCGTATTGAGCAATCTTCATTTCACCTGTCTTTTCCCCGGCCTCATATTCTGTTGTTTCAGGTAAGGTGACTTTGTATTCATAAACGCCAACAGTACTCGGTGCGTCGGCCTTATAGGCTTCTGCTCCTTTTTTCCTGTATTCGACTTTCAATCCGGCTTTATCTTCGCTTACGATGTAATCATTCAATTCATAAGGTCTTGTATTATAAATAAATTCAGATTTGGTGACCGTGATTGTTCTCGGCTTCAGAGTAAGAGCGGTATCAGGCACTGTTTTGACTTCGTGGAAGTTACATATTTCACATGTTCTTTCATCGACTCTATCTTGCTGATAAGCGGCAGGTGTCTTGACTGCCCAGGTTCCCTGATGCTCTGCAAAATCCTTCTTCATCGAATCATGGCCTGTACAAGTTGTCTCATGCCAATGACCGGAGATATCACTCTTCCATTCCGTTCCCCATTCATGGAAACCAGTACCCTCAATTGTTCTTTCTGTTTCGTATTGGCAGATAGAGCAAACACCTTTTTCGACTTTGTCTTTATGAATGTCGGCTTTTGTCTTTTCCGTCCAGACAAAGGTGTGGTTCGCAAGATTTATCTTCTCGTTGCAAGAGGAATCAGTACAAGTATTCCAATGCTTTGTTTCATCTTTGTCCCATGCCGTTGAGAAGGTGTGATTGTGTACAGGCTTCTCTGTCTTCTGTGTTGTTCCAGGTGTGGTGCTTTCTTTCCACATCCGGTCAACGGGCCTGCTGTCAATAAAGCAAAGACAGCAAATAAAGCGGATATCTTTTTCTTTTTCATATTTCTTTATACTATTTATTTCTGTTTTCCCAATAGTACATTTACCTCCTTGATATTCTGGGAAAATCATGTTCGAAGTCTTATCGTCTTTAGATTTCTCCGACAAGAGTCAGAATGTGATCGATTTTCACAAAGCCATTTTCTCCGGAGAAAACCATTGTCTTTTTATCTTTGCTGATAGTTCCTGCAAATGATTTGAAGAAACCATATTTCGTTGCAGTAATTCCTTTTTTCATATCTTCTTCAGTATCATAGAACAAGATAGATTGATTGGTAATTTTATAATAGATATCTGTTTCGTAATATTCGGAACCTCCTTCATAACTGAGGCCGAAACACGTTTTTGCAATATCTTTCGTTTCGTCGAAGACAAATTTGATAGTCGCTGCCTTATTCATGGCAACCAACTCTTCTTCGGTTAATTCTTCCCCCTTTAGGAATTCTTCTTTTTCTTCATCTGTGCATGAAAATGTAACGATTGAATCTGTATGATTGAATGTTTTTCCCTTAATGCTTTCCAATCCCCATTTTGCATAGAGGGTAAAGACTCTGGCTGGCATATAAGAAAAAGTAAAAGGTGTATCATTCAAAGTGGCACCGAAATCATTGCTTTCATACCAGCCGACAAACTCATACCCCGCCTTTGTCGGATTGTCAGGGGCATTGATTGCAGAACCGGCTTCTGCAGTAATATTGTTAACTGCACTGCCTCCTTTACTATCGAAAGTGATAGTGTATTTTGTCTGCTCATTCAGTTTTTCGATGATATCCGTCGTTTCTCTTAAACAAGTAATGCAGACGTACTTCATCAGACCGTTTTCTGTACTTGTCGGTTCCTTAATCACCGATCCGTTGTTCTGGACATGTTTTTCTTTTTCAGTGGTATCTGTATGACCATCCGTCTGACATACATGCCAATGATAGTTTTCATCGCTTTCCCATTTTGCGGAGAAATTATGTTCCTTTTCTCCACAGGAAGTGAATAAGGAGGTTGCCATGAGAGATAACAGCAGTGTCGTCATAAGCTTTTTGCGTTTCATATGTATTCTCCTTTTTTGCGTATGTCGCATTAAGACCATTTTAACAATAAGAAAAACACGGCAAAAGTGCCATTTGGCACCCCTGACCGTGCTTTTTTGACAAAAATATCTATAAAATCAATATTTTAGGAGATTTTTAGTGCTGAAATCAGAGAATTTCATCATCTTTGTTCAGGATGACAATGCCAGATTCTCTGGCTTTGACAGCGAGTTGTGTGCGGGAACGGAAGCCGGTCTTCTGAAGCATATCGGCGATATGGTTTTTGATGACGCCGGGTGAAACATTCAATCTTTCTGATATTTCGATATTTGAAAAACCTCCTGTCACATAGCGCAGGACTTCCAACTCTTTTTTCGTAAATTTGGAACTGTCTGTCAATCCAATCTTTACAATGTGTGAAGCGGTAGGGTAAATGATCTCGCCGCTCATGACTTTTTCCATCAGTTCGATGATGGGCTGTTCGTTTGTCTCTTTATACCAGAAACCTTCGATGCCGATCTTTTTTGCTCTTTCGATGTAGGAGCATTCAGGCATCGAGGTGACGATGATAATCTTGATCTTTGGAAATTTCTTTTTGATCTTCTCGGCTTCATCAAGTCCGTTCTCTCCGTCTTCTGTGATGACATCCATCAGGATGAGATTGATCGGTCTTGATAGGCAGTAGACTTCTGTGAAAGCGGCGGAAGCGATGCTTCCTGCCAAAGTGAAATGGGAAGAAGTTTCAATGAAGTGTTCGAATAACTGTCTTGGCATGGCCTGGTCTTCAACGACAAGCACTTTGTATTTCTCATCTGTCATGGGTGGAATCTCCTTTCTCTATGGTGATATTCATTTCAAAACGTGGCGAACTATTGATCTTCATACTTCCGCCCTCTCTTTCGATGAGAGAACGAAGTGAGGATAATCCGCCCGCTTCTTTGATTTCTTCTTTAGGCTGTTCTCCATTGTTGGTGATCTGAATATCTAAGAATCTTTGCCGTTCTTTGAAAGAAACATAGACTTGATTTCCTTTAGCGTGTTTGATGGTGTTTGTCATGCATTCGATGACTGCTTTTATCGTGAGCTTTTTTGCTTTTTTGCTCTCTGGTCTATTTCCGCTGAAATGGATTTGGATACCGATAGCCTGAGCCGCTTTGAACAGTTCGTCATAGCTGTCATTGCTTTCATTTTCTTTCATACTTTCAAAGGCGATGATCGTATTCTTCCAAGCAGTCAGCAGCTTTTCTTTTTCTTCTTTCGTTATATTTTTGTTGAAGGACTGACGCGAAAGAATCAATAGATTGCCTAATTTGTCATGGATGTTCATCTTAGCAACCAAGGTCTCTTTCTCGATGGTCATTTCCTCGATGGTTTCTCCGTATTGTTTCATTCTTTTATTGAAAGTAGAGAGCTCTTTGTTTTTTTCTCTCAGTTCCATGGAGAGCTGATGATTTCTTGTGATATCACTTGCAATTATCTCATAAAGGCATTTATCGGATAGCTGATGTTCGATTTGTTTGAAAGAGTAGACCTGATTATCAAGAGAAATTATATATTCTTCGTCCTTCTGATTCGCATCGCTCATTCCTCTTATATTTTTATTGGCGAGAATGCTGATGAACTTCTTTCCGTTCAACAGGCACTCTCCCGTGATTTTGATAGATAGGTCATTCATCTTGCGGTTGACCAGTCTTGTGACGCCGCTTTCTTCATAAAAGCAGATTCCGGAAGGAAGATCATCAAAGGCTTCTTTGATGCTCATCTTTGATAATGTATTCTTTTTGCTCTGAATGAGGAGGATAATGATGAACAAATTCAAAAGTGTAAATAAAGACCATAATGTGAAGTCGACTGAAATGGGAATTGAAGCGGCAAAAGAGGATAAGCATCCTAGTTTTGAAATGTCTTTTTCATCCAAACAGGTAAGACATCCGATAAGGAGAATGCTATAGAAGAAGACGATGACGCTTTCTGTCAGGATGAAAAGGATTTTTTGTTTATGTCGATGGCTTAAAAAGATGTTGCATAGAGAAAAGATAATGAGAGAAAAGTAGAGGATAGGAAGAAGCATTTGGATAGCATAGGGTGAAGAAATGTAATTCATTTTGTTTCTCCTCCCTTAATCGGAAAAGTGAGAACGGTATAGAAAAGATCATCTTCTTTAAAAGAAGTCAGCGTCAGGCGATATTGTTTCATCTTTTCTTTTTCAAATCCATATGGCGATACAATAGAAACATCAGAGATGATGCGAAGGGATAGTTCATTTTCAAAAGAGTCAATTCGCAATATCAATTCATGAAGTGAATCAAAAGTTGTTTTGAGATAGTATTCAAAGAATTCATAAAGGAGAATGCATAGATCTCCGTTATATTCTCCTTTTCCATTATTGATAAGGGAAGCCAAGATACCACATTCGTTAAGATAGACGAGGGATTCATTGATGGATAAGACAATCTCCTGAATGTTGATGAGCTCATGTTGATTATGAAGGATTTCCAAATTGCTTCTTCTCTTGATATAAGTGAGATAGACGCATGCTTTCTTCATATTCTTCAAGCAGTTCTCGGATTCTTTATCTGTTTTTTCAAGCAGCTCTTTTAACTGATTCAGGTCTTCTTTGACAATAGCGAAGATATTGTCATAAAGCTGGTTTTTCTTCTCTATCTTTGCTTTCTGCTCTTTGAGTTCGTTTTCATAGGCGATGAGTTCTTTTTCTTCTGACAGCAATTCATTCTTGCTTGATAATTCATGGACCATTTCAATAATAGAAGAAAGGTCTTCGATATAAAAGATATGACCGCCTGATATGTTCTGATTCGATAAACGGATATTCTTACTGAGGAGAAGGGAGCCTTTTGTCATGCTCTCTTCATATTGTGCTTTTGTGATATCTATGTCATCAAGGTGATTGGTGACAGGATTCAGTTTTTTGTCCGTGATGACAAAAGGCATCGAAGATATCTTCGAATAAGTGAGATAGTTATCATTGGAAGGAATCAAACCGATTCGGATGCATGTCTCAATCAGAAGAATAAAAGAAAAAGACAATAATTCCGGTATCTTATAGGACTGTGTAGCAAAGATGAAACATAGTGTGCAGGCTATTGTAGTGATTAGAAAGACAAGGAGCGGAATCCAGATTTTTCTTTTGCAGACGGAAATACTGCACTTTAGAATCAAAGTGACAAGTGAAAGGAAAGTCATGATGATGATCCATGCAATCGCTAGATAAAAGATAATTCGATGGGTATATTCCACAACGGAATTTTCCTCTGTCGCTTTGAAAGCAAAGGCCAGCTGATGAAAATCGTTTGTCAGGATAAGAATGATAAGAACAAAGGCCGGAATCAAGATGAGATAGATCAGTTTGGACAAGTTTTCTTTTTTCTTTCTTGTCAGTTCCATCATGGCGATAAGAGAGATAGGAGGAACAAGACACTGAGGGATATAATACATGTACCATAAATACCTGGAGATTGTATCTTTTCTTGAAAAGACGTTATATTTGATGAAACGAATAAAAAGCCAGAAGAAAAGCAGGACGGCGATGATGACTAGTTTTCTTCTGATTCCTTTTTGTATGATCCTTTGTCGGATTGATTTTCCCCAGATGAAGATCAGGATGAGAAAGATGGTATTGGCCAGATAGGAAAAGGTCTGTGCATAAAAAGGGGGAAGACTGATATCGTAGTATTGGAGAAATCCCGCAAGCACAATGAAAAATATGAAAATAGCAGTTTCGATTGTTTTTCGGCTTGCTTTTGTTGGCATACCTTTCTCCCTTGAACTGAGTTTATTCTATAACACATGGTCCATTCTTTTCAATTATGGTTTGTTTTATTATTAAACAATATCTTATCGATATCTTACCAAAGTGTCGGTAACAACATCGCTATATTGATAGACTCCGTTGCAGCAATGCAAAATATACCCAGCCATTTTAGAAAGATGTATAGCTTGGTAAAAACACAGGGTATTTCAAAATCCGATTTTTATGATTTCCAATTAACATTTTGCAAATCATTTCACAATCCACCTTTTTGACTTGGTTCTCCCCTGAATTTCGATGATTCCGTGCTCTTTTAAAATTTTGATATATCTGGCTACAGTTCGCTCGCCAGCACCAGTGTTCAAGGCTATTTCCTTCATCGAAATTGTTGGATTCTTTTCTAAGCAGCCGATTATAGCGGATTCAATGCTGCTAAGTTTGTATCCATTTGTGCCATTTATGCCGTCATTTATGCCAAAAGCGTGGCATAAATCATTGTTTGTGGATTCAAGAATTCCCAACAGCGCAGCAAAAACCATTGTCCCCAACTTTATTACCAACCAAATATTATTTGAAGTTGGGAATAAAACATATCGCTTGCACAGGTGTTTTTTAAATCAAAGGCTGCTGCCTAATAAAAAAATCCATTGATGCGTTTGTTCTCTAGAACCCTTAAGGAAATCCTGCGGATTGCAAGCCATTTTAGCAGTATTTTATATCCCAATGGCCGATTTTCGCTTCCGGCAGAGAAAATCGATTCAATCATATCTACAAAGATCTTTGGATGGTTCCAAGGATAACCTGAAATATTCCCCCAAACTAGCTTGACTGAATTTTTGAGTGGTCGATATCTCGTTTTGGTCCTTTTAACCGCTTTTCGGCAGGAAAAAAGAGAGGTTCATCGCCTCTCCCTTATTTAAAATGTGCCAATTTTCAGGCACTTTTCCTCGTCAGTGCAACTATAGTCTCAACATGCATCGTTCCCACGTAAAATACATGTTTACGGAACCGAGGCAGGCTACGGAATAGACATGTCCACTGACGTATGATTTTTCATATGTCTACTGGATGGTGAATACGAGGTAAGTCGTATCGGATGCGCAATCAAATACATTCGATTTGCTTGTTTTGAGCTGATTATCTGAACCTGTATTTGCCTTTGCCTTTGCCTTTCACCTGCTCCACCACATTTAGATTTTGGAGGTAGCTGATGTAATTAGTGCTAGCCGACTTCGAGGCGTTGAGGTAAGACACGATGTCCGCCCGGCTGAACTCTTCGTTGAAGAAACGATCAAAGATGGCGGTCAGCGTTTTCCTGATGGAATTGGAATACGTTGATCTGTTGATGATGCCTATCGCGTCCACGCTATTAATCTTTATCCTCTCGCCACCAAAGTCCAAATTTTGGTCTTTCGAGGTAGTTTTTTGGCCTTCAAAGTCCAAATTTTGGTCTTTCGTAGCCAAATCCATTGCCCTATAGGAATATTGAAGGTACTTCGTGCTTATCGGTATCATGACGGATGTGATGTCGATGTTCTCGTCGTATTCCTGGTAATGGATACCATCGCTTCCGTTCTCAACCATGGCGCGTTTCGCTTTGCCGACCCCAGAGCCGAAAGACTCGATAAGATCGAGAGATCTGAACATCTCACGGATAGAGGGGCTCTCATACATCCTGTTTGGGAAGGAATCTTTCGTGTTTAGGTCTTGTATTGTTATTGGTGGAATCGGCTTGTTGTAGTTGGTTATCACAATGGAGTCATCATAGACATATACTTGGACGCTTCTAGGGTTTTCGTAGTTCTTATGCACGATGGCATTCGTCAAAAGCTCTTCGACCGCGGAATACGGGTAATTGTATATGGTCTCGCTTTTGAGGTCGTCTTTCACGCGGAGAGTCAGGGATTTCAAATAGGCATTATTTAATCGACATCCATTCATACCACCGTTTCACAGCGTGGCATACGGCTTAGAAGCTATGAGTTTGTAGTCATCGTCGTGCGTATAGAAATACTCCATGAGCCAATAGATCCCGTTTGTCCATTTTCTAAGCTTTTCGGATAGCAGCTTTCTCGTTATCGGCATGACCTGGAAGACGCTGATGTATTTGTGCTTTGAGTAATAGCATTTCACGATTTTCGGAGTCTTGAACGCCTCAGGCAAAAGCAATATCGTTCCGCAGTATTTCCCCTTGATTCCCATGTCTATCGTATCGGAGACCGTGATTGCCTCCTTTTTGTTAAAGGCGTATTCCGCGGTGGACCAAAGAAGGGAGTTGAGGAAAAGCCATTCGGCCTTCGACTCATCGACTTCCACTTCCAGGGATATGAGCATCATGTACTCGTTTCTGGGGTTGGCCTTGCTACCCCATCCGATGTCGCGCTCAGGCATCAGATAGTCGCTTGCGCCAATGGTGCATAGCTTCCAAAAAGGCAATTCGTCCGTCGGCTTGAAGACTAATGTCGTTATCGGCTTCATGTCATTTGGCAGGACATTCTTCTTCAACTTCAGGCTGAAAGCAGGCTCTTCACCTAGAACGGCTTTGTAATGCTCAAGGAGCTTTTGGTGCCTTTTGCTTTCCATATCATTCTCCAGCATTGTTGGAAACGTCTTTTAGGTAATAGCCACCCGTTTTCCTGGAGCCCCTCAATTCGATGTACTTGCCCAATTCCCTTCGTATCGAATTTCTTACCATATTCAAAGTAATTCCTTTGTCGTCAGCGGATAGAATCTCATAGATCTTATCAGCCTTTATTCCCGGATTGCTTTTCACCGTTCTTATGATGGACAACCCCAAA
>ULTH01052193.1_pt1 | contig 14176 bp, 10 predicted proteins | sample 1957421 | NCBI WGS metagenome assembly ULTH01 (sample SAMEA4835729, study PRJEB28245) | human gut metagenome | biome: gut microbiome; material: fecal sample | place: Denmark | collected 2008 | reverse complement strand
GCGCTGCCGCTTTTTTTGTTTATGGGAAAAAAATATATATAAAGCAGACTGATCAACCAGTCTGTTTTTCTTTAATAAGATTAATTTATTAGCTCATAATTAATTATTTTGTTTTGATCTATTTTTTGTCTTTTTCATTTCTTAAGTATTATCAGCTATTTAATTAGTTAAACTAACGTATACAAAATTCAAAACAAAAAGCTTTGATACATTTTCGAGTATCAAAGCTATTCTTTTTAATTGTGGTGGAATTGTCTATTTTAATACAATGAGTGCTTCTCGAATCTTCTTTATTATATTTCTCATAAAGGATCAAAACGTTGCTTGCCATAAGTTTAGATAAAAGATTTGGCTTTGATGACAATTTGTTTCTTAAACCACCATCAGACTCATTAAAATGTTGAGACGATCTATCTTTAAATTCTTCTTCACCAGCCTCTCCGACATATATAATTTTATTATTGTTATCATAAAAAATATACAATTCGTATTCTGAATACGCATCCCCAAAAGCTTTTTTATAATTAAAATGTGATTTAGTTTTTTTTCGTTAGGATTATAAACAGACATATAAAGGAATAATCACATCTAGATTATAGAATGAAACAATATATGTCTTCCCATCATTTCCAGTGGTTGCATTTTTTGCAACAACTTGATTAACATCTAAATTATTTTTTAAAATTACATTTTTAATATGTCGAGATATAACTGATTTATCCCTGCCAAACAGCAAACACATATCAGCCAATGAAAGCTAAACAGTATCTTTACTAGGTGATAGATTAACATCCAGTCTAATTTCATTGTTTACAAAAGTGACAATTTCATTTTCATCCCTAAAAAACAAAAAAGCTTTGATATATTTTCGAGTATCAAAGCTATTCTTTTTAATTGTGGTGGAGATGACGGGGATCGAACCCGCGACCTCATCGTTGCGAACGATACGCTCTCCCAACTGAGCTACACCCCCTTAAACTCCCATCTGGGAGTTTTTTTATTACTTTATTTCTTCTATGTCGTCAAATGAAGATGTAATCTCTGTGAAACGTCCGAAGAACATTATTCTCAAAGTTACTTCATTCTTATCTTGATCTACTGCAGTAATTTGACCGATTGAGTTTTCGAATGTACCGCTGAGAACCTTTACTGTATCGCCAACTTTGTATCCGGTGAACATATCATCATCAGTAATCTTCATTCTCTTTAAAACAGGCTCTATTTCTTCACGAGGAACAGGGAAAGGTTTTGCTCCACCTCCGGATGATCCTACGAATCCTGTGACATCTGGTGTGTTTCTGACCATGTACCAAGCTTTATCGTCCATAATCATTTCGATGAAGATGTATCCAGGGTAGAAGTTCTTTATGACTTTCTTGCCATTAGGCTTTCCGTTCTTATCTTTTCCATCTTCTTCGTATTGGGCGACAACGATTCTAAAAATATAGTCTTTTAAGTTTAAATTAACACTACGTCTTTCAAGAGATTCAGCAACTTGTTTTTCTCTTCCAGTATAGGTACTAACAACGTACCATTGCTTTTCGCCTAAATCTTTCTTTTTTGTTTCGGAATTATTGTTTTCGACACTAGTTTCTTTAGTATCTAATTCTTCTTCATTCAACATTAGAATTTACCTCCTATATATTTAACTACACTCAAAATAGCATTGGCAGCTGCTTCAGTACCTGAACCTGATGTTGAGCTGGTGTTTGGATTGACTCTTTGGAAAGCTCTAAGAATTTCCAAAGCAAGGTAGTCAGAAATGGCTAAAACGATAGCACAAATTACGGTCACGCCGATGACGATTCCAACGGCTGGCCAAAGTTCTTTGGCTGAAGGCCAACGAACACGATGAGCCTCTTCGGCAACACCTTTAAAATATTTGCGGATTTTTTTCATAGCGCCTCCTATTTCGTCTCTTTATGAAGGGTATGGCGGTTGCAACGTGGACAGTATTTCTTTTCTTCAAAGCGTTTTGTACTATCTTTTTTCTTATTCACAGAATAATTTCTGGATAAGCATTCAGTGCAGACCAATATAACTTTTTCAGTCATTCATTACCCTCCTTTAAGGCATTTTAAAAGGCTCTTTTTGGAGCCTTATAAAATCTTTTTTATTTTACAACAAGATAATAAAATTTTATGGATAAAAAATAAGGTATTATCTTTTAAACTGGTGTCTATTATAAAATCACTTTAAATCTTTTAAGAAATCTACATTCAACAAATCAGATGGAATTCTTAAGTCACCTCTTTGACTTAATGAGACACTTCCAACTTTTACTCCGTCAGGTGCTGCGGACCTCTTGAATTGGCTTGCAAAGAATCTTCTATAGAAGAGTTTTAACCAATTCTTGATAGTTTCTTCGTTGAACATATCCTTAAAAGCGATAATAGCAATTCTTAATATCTTTAGAGGTTGATATCCATTTCTTAAGAAGTGATACAAGAAGAAATCATGAAGAATATATGGACCTATGATATCTTCTGTAATTTGACTTATTTCATTTTTGCTCTTCGATGGGACGAGTTCAGGAGTTATAGGTGTATCCAAAATATCTATTAGTGTTTTTGATAGTAATGGATTTGATTCTCTTTCATTATTTGCAACCATTCTAACTACTTCTTTTACAACAGTTTTAGGAACGGATGCGTTGACGTTATACATACTCATTTGATCTCCGTTATAAGTAGCCCAGCCCAAGGCAATCTCAGATAAATCTCCAGTTCCTATAACTATTCCACTTTTATAGTTTGATTCATCCATCAAGACATAAGTTCTAGCTCTTGCTTGAGCATTTTCATAGGCTGCATCATACAAATCTAAGGGGTGATCTATATCTTTTAAATGTGATTTTACTGTATTTGATATATCTATTTCTTTGAATGTTACACCTAATGTTTCAGCTAGTATTTTTGAATTGTTTCTAGTCCTGGCGGTAGTGGCAAAACAAGGCATTGATATAGCGATAATATCTTTAACATCTTTGTTTAAATCTTTAAAAGCTTTATAGGCTACTAATAATGCTAAAGCTGAATCTAGTCCACCTGAAACACCTATTATTACAGTCTTGCAATGAGTAGCTTGGATTCTTTTCATCAATCCATGTGATTGACAATTGAATATAGTATTTAAATTGTCTTCGAGATTCTTACTCGATATATCTAAATAAGGTGATTTGACAAATATTCTATCTAATGATTTGCTATATGAATCTGTCAAACTGAAATCGATAGTTTGATAACCTTTTTCTTGTTTATAAGAATATGTAGTCATTTGTCTTCTTCTAAAGGCTAATAAATCCACATCGATATCTTTTACCATGATATGATTATTAAAATCATTTTTCTCGCCTAATATATTTCCATTTTCGGCGATTATTAAAGGTGCTGAATAAACTACATCTTGAGAAGTTTCACCTTCACCTGCTCCAGCATATACATAAGCACAAATTAATCTAGCGGAAGTAGAACTAATTAGTGATTTTCTATAGTTTTCTTTTCCGACCATTTCATTTGAAGCGGATGGATTCAAGATTAATGTAGCTCCGTTCATTGCATGATGTGTAGAAGGTGTATCTGGAGTCCATAAATCTTCACAGATTTCGATTCCGATTGTTAAATTCTCAATTTCTCTGCAGTGAAATAATAGTTTTGGTCCGATAGGAATTAGATTTCCATCTATTTCGGTTACTTCATTTTCATCAAATGATGGAGTGAAATATCTAGCATCATAGAATTCATTGTAATTTGGAAGATATTTTTTAGTTGCTATTCCAAGTATCTTACCTTTAGAAATAACTGCTGCTGTATCATAAATCTTCCCTTTAAATGAATAAGGAAGGCTGACTACCATTAGCAAATCCAAATCTTTTGTCTTGTTTGTTATTTCAATCAAGCCTTCTTTAGCTTTTTCTAAAGTGTTGGATTGAGCAAACATATCTTGAAGAGAGTAACCAGTCAAAGCTAATTCTTGGAAGGTAATAATTTTAGCACCCATTTCATTAGCTTCTTTAGCTTTTGCAACTATATCATTTACATTCGAATCTATATCATTTAGATGAACATTGGATGTAATAGCGGCTACTTTAATAAATCCATCATTTTTCATATTTAAACCCTCATATATATTTTATAACAGTTTTAATCTTCTTCATCATCAATAAGCTTAGTAGGTCTATTATGCCCATCGAATATATTTGATAATACTCTAACTAGATAAAATAGATCATCTAAATAGGATGATGTTCTTCTCAATCCTAAGATGAAATGGCGATCGATAAATCTAATCTCTTTGATTGAGTCTCTTATAGGACTTAGATACATCTCTAATTTCTCTTTGACATTTTTTACATTAGAGAAGGCTTCTGTTAAAGTTAATTTAAATGATTCCATCAATTCTTCAAATCCTATAAATAATTCATCGTTATTTAAAGTTATTTCAATAAGTCTTTTTTTAAATAAATTCCTAACCTCTAATGGATACGGTCCATAAGAATCTCTTATGGTCTTAATCAAATCATTTAATTCGTTCTCTTCTGTGCAATCTTGTATTTCTCTATACAAATTGACTCTATCGGTTGAAGATGCATAATCAGTAGGAATATGTGCATCTAAAGTAAATGACAAGTTGAACTTTGTGGGCTTCTTTTGAGCTAACTTGATTCCCTTCTCGTTAGCTCGCTTTTGCTCTATCACTTCTTTTAATAATTTCGTATAAGTCTCATAACCTAATGAGTCTACAAATCCTGCTTGTTCTGAGCCCAAAATATTTCCACTACCTCTAATCGCCAAGTCTTGTTGAGCAATTTTATATCCAGATCCTAATTCAGTGAAATCTTTTAATGCTTTCAGTCTCTTTCTACCTTCATCACTGATTCTATCGTAGTCCCTATATAATAAATATGCATATGCCAATCTATTTGATCTTCCGACTCTCCCTTTGATTTGATAGAGCTGAGCCAATCCGAAATTTTGTGAGTCTTCCACAATAATAGTATTTACATTTGGAACATCCAAACCTGATTCGATAATTGAAGTTGAGACCAATATTTCTATTTTTTTGTCGTAGAAATCATTCATGACATCCGCAATTTGATTTGCATCCATCGAACCATGAGCTACACCGACTGTGATATTAGGAAACATCTTCTTTAGTTTTCCAGCGACGGAATAAATTGTATCTATTCTGTTATGAAGGAAATAAACTTGTCCGTCTCTTGCCAATTCTCTGGAAATGACTTCTTTGATTAATCCATCATTTTCTTGGCAAACATATGTTTTTACCGGCAATCTATTTTGAGGTGCATCTTCCAAAATAGACATAGGTCTTATAGTTAACAATGACATTTGCAATGTTCTAGGAATAGGAGTTGCTGACAATGATAGAACATCTAAATTCTTAGCGATTTCTTTAATTCTTTCCTTTTGTGCCACTCCAAATTTTTGCTCTTCGTCGACTACTAGAAGTCCTAATTCTTTAAACTTAACATCTTGAGATAGAAGTCTATGTGTTCCGATGACCAAATCTATTTTTCCTGCACTTAAATCTTCTAGAGTTTGTTTCTCTTCTTTGGAGCTATTGAATCTATTCAATATTCCAATTCTTACACCAGTGTCTTTGAATCTTTGTTTTGCTACTTCGAAATGCTGTCTTGAAAGTACTGTTGTAGGACATAATAAAGCAGCCTGATATCCATTCATCACAGCTTTAAATATTGCTTTGAAAGCTAATTCTGTTTTTCCAAATCCAACATCTCCAGCTATCAGTCTATCCATAGGATGTGGTTTTTCCATATCTGCTGATATATCGTTCCAAGCTTTGTTTTGAGATAAAGTTAAAGGATAAGGGAAATCTTTTGCAAAATTTCCTTCTTCGACTGGGTCTGATTTATATGCAATTCCTTTTATTCTTTCTCTTTCGGAATAAATATTTAGAAGCTTGTCGGCTAAGAAGGTCATTCTTGATTTAATTTTAGCTTTCTTTCTAGCCCAAGTAGCTCCACCGATTGTATCTAATGATGGTCTATTTGCTTCTGAACCAGCATATTTTCTTATATTGTTAAAATTTTTAATTGGAACCATCAAAGTAGCTTGATCGGCATATTCGATAGTTATATAGTCCAATCCTTTATATTGCTGAATTCCTTCAAAGATTCCAATTCCGTTTTTCTCTTCAACTACATAATCGCCTTTGACTAAATCAGAATATTTTTTAATAGGTTTAAAGTCTTTATAACGAGTCAAGAATCTTGACTTTTTTAAAGCTACTCCAAAGATTTCAGCTGAAGATAAAAACTCGGCTTTATCTTTGATTCTAAATCCTTTGGTCAGGCTAGAAGAAAGGATAGTAACTCCGTTTTCTATACTTGAATCCATAGAATAAGGATAGGATGATTCATTTAAATAATTAATGTAAGTTGGAATGGTCTTATCATCCAAACAAGCATATGTTTTCAAGTTCAATCTTTTTGCATCTTCTAATAAAATGCCAGATTGATTTAAATTCGAATTTGTAACATGTATTTCACAGATTCCATCATTGGATTCCAATGAATTTAATTCTATTTTCTTATAGTGTGCTTCTCTATTTGCTACACTAGGAAGTTCATATATACTTTCTAAAGGTAGAGATAATCCTTTTGTTTTGCTGTCAGCAAAATAAGATATTTCATCTTCCTTAAATGAATTTTGGCTTTGATAAAATTGCTTTGGTGAAACCATGAATATCTTATATTGTTTGAGATAATTGATTATGGTTCCCTTTTTGACATCGTAATATGGAAATAAAGATTCATCGGCATCTAATACTATTCCACTTTTGATAGCATTCTCTGATGATATTTCAATATCTTTGATCTTTTCATTAATTTCTAATTTTAGATTTGAATCCTTTATGGATTTCAAATCTTTAAGCATTAATTCTTTAGCTTTTATTGCAGTTTCTTGATTTACTGGTCTTTCACTCGCTGGTAAAATTGTGGCTTTTGTAAGCTGTGTTTCACTCTTTAATGTTAAAGGACTAAATAGTCGAATTGAATCAATTTTGTCATCATCTAATTCGATACGAATAGGTAGGTCGTAAGAAGGTGAAAAAACATCTAAAATGGTTCCTCTTACAGCATATTCAAAGCCGCTACTTACCCAATTGACTCTGTTGTATCCTTCGTTAGATAGTTTGGATACTAATTTATCTCTATCTATCACTTCACCTACTTCTATATCAAATGCGACATCATCAAATAATTCAGGTGAATCTATCGGTGATAATGAAGCTGCAGAGTTGAATAAAACTATTATGTTTTCGCTGTTTCTAATTCTATATAGTGTTCTAAGTCTTTCTCTAGCCATTTCTTTGGATGAAGAAGTGTTTCCTAATCTAAGAATCTCATCTTTAGGATAAATAGCTACTTTTTCACTAGGTAAAAAGTCTAATAAATAATCTGAGAAGAGTTGAACATCATATAAAGAAGGGAAGGCTAAAGCAATCTTTGAAGGATTATTGTTATAAGCTGTTACTATTTGTAGGGCTAGGCTTTGCAAATTTGAAGTCACAAAATCTTGTTCATCATCGATGGACTGAATTTGTGGACTGTCTTTTAAATATTGTGATATTAAATTTATTAGTTTATTTGGCATTGTTTTCCTTTGATTTCTTTGCAGACATTAAGCTCAAAGCATGTTGAAATCCGAATTTAATCATCAAATGAAGGAATTCAATAGCTTCATCTTCAGCTTTATTGATCAATTCTCTATCTTCCTTAGATGGCTTTCCTAAAACATAATCGACAGTCTCTGCTTTTGTTTTAGGCTCTCCTGTTCCGATTCTAATTCTCTTGAATTCAGTAGTTCCTAAATTATCTATGATATTTTGTAATCCTTTTTGACCGCCGGATGAGCCTTTGATTTTAATTCTGTATTCTCCTGGTTTGATGGCCATATCATCGCAGATGACTATTAAATCTTCCACAGGAATTTTATAGTAACGCATTAATGGAACAATGCAAGTTCCAGATAAGTTCATATAAGTTAATGGCTCAACTATAAATACAGTTTCACCTTCAATGTTAGCTTTGACATATCTACCTTGGAAATCGACTTTGTCCAAAGATAATCCTAAGTCTTCAGCTAATCCTTCAACGACTTCAAATCCCATATTATGTCTTGTTCCAACATAATCAAGACCAAAATTTCCTAATCCTGCTATTATTTTCATAATTCAACCCTCAATGCTGAATAATTATATCAAAGGGAAATAAATATAGTTCATATTAGGGATTTCATAAAAGTCGATAATGCGTATACCTTTTATATATATTCATAAACTAGTTTTATAATTTAATAATGATTTAGGAGGAATTGAGATGGAAGAGAAAAAAGAATCTTTAATAAAGTCTTTTATGAGTGGTCTTCTCGGTGGATTATTCTCATTAACTCCTATGGGAAACTATGGAGTTTTATATACTTCTGGATTCTTAAATAACAGCCTTACCAAAAAGCCGAAGATAAGATGGATTTGGTGTGCTTTATTAGCTGTTTTAGGATTGATCATTGGAACTTTACCAAGATTGATAATGGGTGTTAATTATCTTGAAGATAAATTTCCATTGGCAACATTTTTATTGTTTGGAATTGCAAGCTTAGGTCTTATCATCGCTTCTTTGATAAAAGAGGTTAAGAAGAAAGACAAAACAACATTAGAAAAAATACTGTTTCCAACTTTACTCATTGTTGGAATGGTAATATCTTTTGTTATGACTTTCTTTTTGAATAAGAGTAGCGATCAACCTTTGATAGAAAATGAATATTTGTCTTGTTTGGTGTTTGGATTTGTTATGGGATTTGCAGTACTGATTCCAGGATTACCTATTCATTCAATATCTAACATTTTTGGTATGTCTTCGACATTAGAAACAATAATGATTAATATTCCTGATAAAGTTGAAATAACAAAATCTATTGGATTGATTGCAATTATGATTATTGGAATGCTGCTAAATTTAATAGTGTTTTACTATCCTTATAAAAAATTATTTAGTATTGTTGAGGATTATATTGGCGGATTATTTATAGGTTTGATGTTAGGATCGATTATAGGGAGTTATTTTGGACATGGTGAATTTATCGATTCGTCCATTCCACCTGAATATACACAAGAAGTTAAATCTATAACTTTATGTGGATTCTTCTTTGCTGGAATACTATTGTGCTTGATTCTAGTATTTGCCTTTTCTAATCTAAAGCATAAAGATGATGATATAAACGACAACACTTCTTTGTATGAACAAGATGGTAATAAGAATAAAAAGAAGAAATTCATATTTAATAGAGGGAGAAATCTATGAGTGTTTATAGACTTTCTAAGGATAGAACATTAATAAATTTATCAAATTCTATCTTTAAATATTTCGGAATCTCAGGTCCGCATCCGGATTCTTTTCCTGATGTTGATGAAGTCCTTCTAAATGATAAAAATAGAGGAAAGAAACTTTGTGTTTTATTGATTGAAGGATGGAGTGAATACGTTTATAAAAAGACAAAAAATAAATCGCCTTTTCTTCATTCAAAACAGCCTATTTCTTTAGAATCTGTTTATCCAACTTGTTCTTTTTGCAATAATGATGCTCTTCTTTATGGGACATATCCTTGCTATGAAGGAAGATTGGGAGAAGTTCAATATTTCTCTAAAACAAACCAGTATGTAAATATGGTAGATAAAGTAATTCAAGGTACATCTACTAGATCTTTTTTAACTGATCATGATGAGTTCTATAAATCTAAATTAAATTTGTTGCAAAACATTTGCGTAATAAAAGGAAAAAAAGATGCTGCTATTTATTTGGATAGCCGTAAATATATTAATGCACAAGGGAAAATCAGCAGTGGTTTATTCTTCTCGGCTATAGAAGAAAAAATACAATCAAGCGGTGTTTCTTTCATTTTAGCGAGATGGTCACAATTGCAAAATGATATTCTAGAGAATGGATATCGTTCTGTTAAAACTAAAACTTCTATTCAAGTGCTGGATGAGTCTATAAAGACTTTGACTGAAAGAAATCCAGAGACTTTATTTATTGTGGTCGGTGATCATGGATCTGTTAAAACTTCTTGGATTGATATTAGAAAATATCCTGATTTTATAGATACTTTGGTCGAGCCTAGATTTTCTATCAGTCCTAGATTTGCTAGCTTTAGAGTTAAAGAAGGAAAGAAAGAAGAATTCGAAAAATGTTTTAGGACTCATTTTTCAAAATACTTTGAGCTTTATAATAAAGAACAAGTCTATAGAGAAAACATATTTGGATATGGTAGCAATCATGAATTATTCGATGAATTTATAGGTGATTATATTTTAATTTCTAAGGGGAAGAAATCTTTTACCGACGGATCATTTAAGACTCTTTATAAATATTATTATGGTGGAGTAACTAAGAAAGAAAAGAATATTGTGCTTTCTTTTTTTAACAACAAGTAGATTTATCAATTTATTCTATTATTAAATCCAACTGGTAGTATAATATTGAAAAGGGGAATTTAATTATGTCAGCTTTAAAGAAAATAATAAGGAAATAAAAAAGAGCATTGTTGAGATGCTCTATTTATTTTCTGATGGCGGAGCAATAGATTTTGCAGCTCAACCGTAGATTTGCTCGTATCTATCGCATTTATTTCTGTTTTTCACTCCGAAGATGCTGATGTAAATTTTTATGAATCCGTCCTTGAATAGCTCGACCCTCTGGATGAATCTCGTGAAGAGGGCCTTCTTCTCCATGTCGGTGTCGTATGGCTTGTCGGCAAGTATCTCAAGGCTTGCCTCTATCTCCTGCTTAGTGAACTTCCTGTGTTGGACCTGAAGCTCTTCATCGTCATCCGCGCCCTACCCGATATAACTGACGATCAGCTCGATGCTTTAGCCAATTTCACGAGAGCCTATACCATCGAGAACCACATCAAAGAGAAAAAAGGGCCTGACCATAGGGTGCTTGGGATGGGGAAATAGTGAACGAAAGAATTTGTTCCTCACTTCATCCCCCCCATTTTTCTGATTTAGAATAGGCCTTACATTATTTGGTTTCAAAGCTCCATTTATCAGGCATTGCTATGAATCAAAAAAGTCCAAAAAATTGAAGGACTTTACTGTTCTTTAAAGCCTTTAATAAATTTGACAACTAAACCGCTTTCATGCTACTTTATTATCATTATTTAAGTGAGGGAATACATTATGGGTAAAAAAATATTGCTGATAGCCATGCTGACGGGAGTGGCTTGTTTGACTGGTTGTTCGGCCTCGAACAATGGCCCTAGCTCCGTCGTAGATCAGACGCCTGCCAGGATTGCTCACATCCAATTCGATGGAAAATATGTGCAAACATACACAAACACATGCCCAATCGCCTTCGATTCTTGGAAAATGGATGAGCAGTTCTTGACTGTGGAAGGAAGATTCCTTGCAAAAGGAATCAAGGACGAGGCTATCAATTTAGATTTGCTGCAGGAAGAACTTAACAAAGAATCACTCCCCTATGTCATGTCGGAATACGACATTCAGTCTGCACATGACAAGCCTATATATTCAAATAATGAGAACACATCATGGGAATTGCTTGAAGTAGGGGAAGAAAATTGTGTCTTCTTCCAATTCAGTATCGATATTTCTCCGATAACTTCTCAAGAAAGAAAAATTGGAGAATTAATTTTGAGAGGCGATTTCTATGTAAATCATTCTTTCACTATAGAGGAGGATAAACTAAATGATTAGCTTATTATATTCCATTTTCTAAGAAACTTAGAACAGCAAACAAAGACTTTTTTTCTGATAGAGATACACCTTGGGACTTGCAACTTCCTAATGGAAAGACGATTTCAATGAAAATTTGTCAAGAAGACGGGAAAGCTCTCATGTCTAATCCGAACAAAGATCTTGGAAAATGGATATTGCGTGATGTTCTTCATGTGGAGGAAGGACATTTAATTACATATGAGGATTTATTAAAAATCGGAATTGATTCAATACTTTTTCTAAAACATCCTAATGGAACATACAGCTGTGATTTTATAGTTAACGAAAATGACTCAACTGATTTAGATGATTGAAATAAAAAACTGTTAATAATTGAAAAAATCACCCCATTTCTGAGGTGATCATTTCGTTATTTACCTTCCAACTCTTGAGGAATTTTATTCCACTTGTCAAGTTTGATGGTAACACCGAACCCGTAATGGTGAATATACAAGGTTCGGATACAAATCAGATGGCGGAGCAATAGAGATTCGAACTCTAGCAGGGATTGCTCCCTCTACGTCCTTAGCAGGGACGCCCCTTGAGCCAGCTTGGGTATTGCTCCAATGCTTTTAAAGCTTATCAATTATGAACCATTATGAAATCTATTTCAAGTAAAAAATAAACATATGGTAAAAAACCACATACAAGATAAATAAATTTACTGAATAGAAAGGAGTGTATATCTTTATCCAATAATAATTTATAGTATGTTTATGATTTAAGGAAGACATTATTAATTAAAGGAATAGAGATTATTCCATGCAGAAATATCTTTGAGATGCTAAATAAATTAATGAAGGAGTTGATGGTGTTTTTGTCGAATTGATTTTTAAGTCTTTTAAAGACTTTGAATATAAAGATACGAATTTACTTTTCAACTATCAATAGAATCAAATCTTTAAAAATAATGCTTGACATTTAATTTTAAGATGATAAAATGACTTCCCTGCTTTGAAGACGACACACTGACTGAGTTAGTGATAACCGAAACTTCCAATATTCCAGGCAAAACTTATTAGAAGTTTTTAGCACCTTCAAAGTAGGGTAAAGTTAAATACTAGCCAATACTAGAAGAGGAGGTAAGATATGAGAAGATTCATTAAGTTTATTGAAAGACTCGTCTCTTTGGATTTTGCAAACATTGCTTCAACATTTGCAAATCTTCCAAACAGATTGATGTAACAAGTTCTAGTCGATAAAATCTAAAAAAATAGTAGATATAGTATCTATTGTAATATTCAGAATTCGATTGACTATTAAAAACTGCTCCCTATGTGTGTAGGAGCAGCTTTTTAATTTTTCCCTTAGCCGTTTAGTCCAAAATAGATATAGTTAGATTGATCATACTGACCTTGCTCGCCAAATCTTATTCTTATCTTTCCTTTCACTAAGTCGCTAAATGTTTTAATCTTTTAGTTTAGATAACAAAATTTTAATATTAAATTTAGAAAAAAGCCAAACGAATGACGATTTTAATTATGGCATAATTAAAATAGATAGCATTATTCCTATTTATGAAGACTTCTTAATTAATAAAGATGGTACTAAATATATCTTTAGAGAGGAAAATTTTTCTTATCAAAATTAAACATATAAATATCAATTAATTTGAGATAATACTGTTTTATATTTAAATAACGATTTAACAAATAATAAAAATAAAATAAAAGAAGATATTTTATTATTAGATAATCAATATTGTTTTGGTGAATTAATTTCAAAGAAAAAACTAAAACAAAAGAATTGACAATAGAAAATATTAGATTTGAAATGTATAATGATAAAAGAATATATATAATGATAGAAAATTGAAAGGAATTAAAATAAAACAATAAAATTAATTTCTTAATTGTATATATAGTATAAAAGGAGAAAAAAATATGAGAAAAAACTTTCTATCACTTATGTCATTAACATTATTTGCATCAATCGGATTATTATCTGGATGTGATGAAGTTAAATCTAACAATTTATTTACAAATGTTTCAAAGACTTTAGCAGTCGAAGCTGTGTCTTCATTAAATCTTGTACCATCAAGAAGATTATTAAAACAAAAAAGTACAGAGCCAACATTTGATGTAGAAAAATTAGTAAATAGAACTAATGCTTTATTTGACACAAAAATTGTTATTAATGAAGTAACTTCTGATAAAGAAGAATATTCATCTAAACAAGAAATTGCTTTAGAGGCTAATAATTATGTTTTATATTACAACATCAAAGAATCTATGGAAGAAGAGGGTGAAACTGAAATAAAAAAACACTATGTTGGAATCTTAATTTATAACGAAATAAAATATGATTTTAAAGCATCTGAGGAAATTGAAGAAGATGATGAATTTGAAAAAACATTACATTTTAAATTAGATTTAGGAGATAAATCATTTATTTCTGT
>ULTH01049452.1_pt1 | contig 14802 bp, 10 predicted proteins | sample 1957421 | NCBI WGS metagenome assembly ULTH01 (sample SAMEA4835729, study PRJEB28245) | human gut metagenome | biome: gut microbiome; material: fecal sample | place: Denmark | collected 2008 | reverse complement strand
GCTGAGTTTGGCTTCTTTGGAGTAACTGTTTTAACAACTGTGCAAACACCTCTTTTTTGTGGTGCTCTATTATTTGTAGCTCTGTTCTTTTTTGAGTTGTATCCTTTTTGCAATGCTGGAGCTGTTGATTTTGCTTTTGTTGTTTGTCTTCCTTTTCTTACTAATTGATTAATTGTTGGCATATTTTATTTTTCACCTCCGTCTTTATAAAATAAATATACGCTAACAAGTACACATACGTATACATATTAGCGTATAACATTTTATCATCTATTCTTTTCAAAGTCAATATTTTTCTACTTTTTTAAGCAGTTTTGCACTAATCTTTTTGAAAATATTTATTTTGATTTAAAATAAGTCTTTTAGAAGCTATATTTAATAATTTATTAAATAATTTATCATCTACAACATTTTCAAATTTTCCGTCTTCTCTTTTGAATATAAAGTTAATTTCTATATCGCCATCAAACTTTGATATATCCATTCCTTCTTCATATACATCTTCATATATATAATAATATTTTCTTCCATCATATTCAAAATTATCTACAACATAAAATGCTTTTTCACCAAATTGGATTTTAGGAAAGTTATACATATCATTCTCCTTTCACATATTATCTACCATCATTATCATCTATATTTTTTTCTGGTTCGTCTTTTTTAGCCTCTTTTTGAGCTTGTTTTTCTCTTTGTTCTTGTCTTTGTCTTTCAAGATTCATTTTAGATTTTTGAACTTCTAAATGTGTTGCATTTGCCATAGCAGTAACAACTGGTAAAATATTCATCATCGTTCCAGAACTTGTACTCAATACAAGAGGTGCAATTTCTGAAGCATTACCAATTGTTCCAACAACTTGAGCAGGATCACCTAATTTCTGAACAGAACTAAATACATTAGAAAGTAATGCAAAGCTATCTGGACTACCATTTACAATAGGATATTGTAAATTAGTAACATACTCTGAATTTATATATCCTGATTTACCAGCATTAGATGTAAATCCTTGAATATCCGGTAATACATCTTTAACAGCATCTTGAACTCTTGCAGCAGAAGCTTGTACCTCTTGTTGTATTGAAGCTAATCCACCATTTTCTGCACTTTGTCTAGCTTGAGTCATTCCAGCTTGAGCAGCATGAATTGCCTCATCACTACCTCCATGGTTAAATCCAATTCCTGGTGTATTATCTCTGACAAACTCAGCCTCATGTCTTATAGAATAGGTTGCTGCATTATTTCTATGGATCTCGCCTATACCAGCTCGACTTATCTCTTGTGATGAAACAGATTTTTTTGTTGTTAAAATATCTTGTTTTAAGTTTGCATTCTGTGCATTAGCATTATCTATACTTTGTTGAACTTGTTGATTTTGTGCATTAACATTTCTAACCTCTTGATTGTGTTGATTTAAATGAGCATCCACTTGTTGTTGCATATCTTGATTTGCTTGCCATGTTTTATACATATTAGCAAATGTAACAGCAGCCATTGCAGTAGCCATTAACTCTCTACCTTTAGTTTGATCAGCATCATTTGCTCTTGAATGAACCTCTTCAACAGTATGTTTACCTCTATTTATTCTTGCACGAGACTCAAATCTAGTTCCCTCTAAAAATTGAATTACATTAGTATTCTCTTCTTGTATTTCATCAATTTTTCTTTGAGCTTCTACAACAGCTACAGTATCACCTCTATCTGCTGCTTCTCTCGCTTCTTTTCTATATTTTGCTTCCTCTTGATGAACTTCTCTATTATCAGGGTTAAATGAACCAGCAAACCATCCTTGAATATTCATCTTTCTTGTACTCTTACCAACTTTTCCTCTATCAAAATCAGTCATTCTTTTATCAGCTTCCATTTCTCTATTGTAAGCCGCATTATGTTGAATATTCAATACAGAATATGTAATTGCACATTTTGCTTTCTCTGATTCTAATTCAAGTTTTCTATCAGGAAGAATAGCTGGATTCTGTAATTCTTTATCAATTTCATTCATTCTATCTTCAGTTTGTGCTAAAGCAGACTTAATAACATTATCATCATTTATAGCAGCTTGTTTTTTAGCATTTTCTCTTTCTTCTAAGACTTCTTGAACAGCATCTAAGTATATTTCGTTTACTTTGTATTGTCTCATATTAGTTTCAGTTAATCCATTAACTAATATATCAAATTCCTCATCAGATAAACCTCTAACGTTTTCAACCATTTCACGTTTTTTGCTTTCAGCTCTTCCTAGTACATCTCCAAATAATTTTCCAGCACCTTTCATAGCTAACTTCATAGGTGCCATCCAAATTGTAAGTCCCATTCTAAACGGTTGAATTTTTCCCACCTTATGGAAAGCAGTTGTTATACTTCCAGAAGACTGAGTTTGTGTCTCAGCCATTATTTCTACCCAATGTCTAGGTAACTTCTTTTGATCATCTTCTCCTTCGTGTTCTGGATCATCTTCTCCTTCGTGCTCTGGATCATCTCCTCCTTCGTGCTCTGAATCATCTCCTCCTCCGTGTTCTGGACCATCTCCTCCTTCACGTTCTGAATCGTCTCCTTCTCCGTGTTCTGGACCATCTCCTCCTTCACGTTCTGAATCGTCTCCTTCTCCGTGCTCTGAGCCATCTCCTTCTCCATGCTCTGAACCGTCTCCTCCTTCGTGCTCTAAACCGTCTCCTCCGTGACCTGGAGTATCTCCTCCTTTGTATTCTGGATCATTTTCTTTCTCAATATCTTTTATAACAGCTCTTTCCCTTTGAAGGCTTTCCAATTCATCAATTATATTTTCTAATCTCTCTTGTTCTCTATTTTGTTTCGCTCTTCTATCTAAAGCATCAGTTATAAGTTCTTGTGGAACATCTTTAAATTCTGAATTATCATTAGCCAATTCTGCATCAGCCTTTTCTATTTCACTTCTTAATTGACTAATTCTCTGTTCTAATTCATCTAGTTCAGCACTTGGATCATTTTCTTCCTCATCCTGAGTCATTCCATCTTGATATTTCGATCTAATCGCTTGTCTTTCCATTTCAGCAGCTTGAAGTTCATTTTCTAATCTCTCTTTATTAGCTTTAACTTCACCAATTCTTTGTCTTCGATCATTTTCTTGTAGTAATTCTTCATCAGTCATATCTACTGTTGGATTAAGTTTAAGCCATTGTTCTTCTCTCAATCGAAGTGTTCCATATTCTCTTCCTAATCTTGACCTTTCATTAAGTAAATTTTCTAATCTAACAGCATCTCTACCAGGTTCTAATCCACCTATAAGATTATTTATTTCATTAACACGTGATTCAATCTCTCTTTGTCTTCTTCTGTTATCCTGCAACTGTTGACGTGGATCATTTCTATGTAATCTAGCCAAATCTTCTCTATAATTTTCTATTCTAGTATCAACTTCACTTGCATATATTGCCTCAAAATCTAAACCTGGAACATTCTCCAAAGATTCTAACTCACGTAAAACTGGCAAAACATCTTCACCACGTTGAGAAATAGTATTAGATCTTTGTGCAGCCAAATTTCTAATTTCATTTCTCATTTCAGTAGCACGTCTTACATCTTCTGGATAATTTTCATTAATTAATTGTCCTTCATTTTCTCTAACTACAGCCTGACCATTAGCGTCTGTCATACCATGCTCATCAAGTATTTTTTGTATTTGTTCACTTAATTCACGAATTTGCTTTTCATTTTCATAAGTTGAACCCTGTTCATAAGCATCAATTCTATCTCTAATTTCAGATTTTCTTATTACTTCTATTCCCTCTACACTTGGAGTGTCCTGTGTTGGCTCTGGTGTTGGTTCTGGTACTGGCTCCGGCGTTGGATCAGTTCTAACATCATCATACTTATTTCTCAATTCATCTAACCTTAGATTAACATTTCTCAATAAATATGACGGATTATTTCTCCTTTGCGGAGTCCTACTCCTACTTTGCCTATTTTCAGCAATTTGATTTCTTAGTGTTCTCCATGATTGAACATTACTTTCCAAATCATTTAAATCATTTCTTAATTGCTGTAACTCATCATACTCATTTGAACCTTCTACAGCTCCTTCTAATTCTACAATTCTAGCCTGTATATTAGATCTCATTCTATTAAAGCTTTCCATTTGTTCATTTTCAAATTGTTCCTGTGTCATTCTATTGTTACTACCTGGCATGTTTTTTCCCCCATTTATAAAAATATCTACTTTAATAGTACATAAATTAACAAAAATAAACAATGTTTTTACACAAAATTAATACATTTGTTATATTTCTGTATTATTTTTTGCATAAAAAAAAATACATACTTTAAAGTATGCATTTTTCACTATATTTTTTCTGTAGTTATTAGCTTTAATGATCTGTCCGCTAACATTTGATATCTTTCTTTCTTATCCCTAACTCTAGTTGGTAATTCTGGTAAAATGCCAAAATTAGCATTCATTGGTTGAAATTTCTCATTATCCGTTGAAATATATTCTGTTAAAGCTCCTATCATTGTTTCCTTTGGCAATACAAATTTCTTATCATTATTTGCAAATTTAACAGCATTTATTCCAGCAATTAATCCTGATGCTATAGATTCCACATATCCCTCTACACCAGTTATCTGTCCAGCAAAAAATATATTTTCATTATTTCTTAATTGATAATTATTGTTTAAAACTTTCGTAGAATTTATAAAAGTATTTCTATGCATAACACCATATTTAACAAACTCAGCATTCATCAAACCAGGAATCATAGAAAACACTCTTTTTTGTTCACCATATTTTAAATTAGTTTGAAATCCAACAATATTATATAACGATGCTGCAAAATTATCTTGCCTTAATTGAACAATAGCATATGGTCTTCTTCCAGTACGTGGATCATCAAATCCAACAGGCTTCAATGGTCCAAATCTAAGAGTATCAACACCTCTTTTAGCCATCACTTCTACAGGCATACATCCTTCAAAAATTTCTTGTTTTTCAAATGAATGTAATTCAACCACATCAGCACTTACAAGTTCATTCCAAAAATTCTCATATTCATCTTTATTCATTGGCAAATTTATATAATTTTTTTCTTCATTCTCTGTTCTAATTTTCCATTCATCTAAAGTCTCATCTTTTTTCTTTTCTTGAGAATATCTATCACCATAAAAAGCAATATTCATATCAATAGAGTCTTTTTGAACTATTGGTGCAGCTGCATCATAAAAATGTAACTCATTATTACCAATAATATTTGAAATCTTATCAAACAAATCATTAGACGTAAGAGGACCAGTTGCGATAATTGAAATTTCATCTGTAGGAATTTCCGTAACTTCTTTCTTTATAATTTCTATATTACTATCATTCTCAATAAATTCTGTTACTCTTCTAGAAAATTCTTCCCTATCGACAGCCAAAGCTTGTCCAGCCGGCACACTAGTTTCATCAGCAATTTTTATTAGCAAAGAATCTAATTTTCTTAACTCTTCTTTTAATAAGCCACATGCATTTGTTAACAAATTTGATTTAAAAGAATTGCTACATACTATTTCTGCTAAATTTTCATTTGAATGAGCTGGTGAAAATTTCACTGGCTTCATCTCATATAATTTAACTTTTATTCCTCTTTTGGAAATTTGATAGGCAGCCTCGCATCCTGCAAGACCGCCTCCTATTACATTAATATAATCTATCATATCTATTACTATCTAGTTTCTCCTTTATCAGATGTTTCAGCTTCTAGAGTTTCTTTACTTTTTCCTTTAGCAGCTCGAGCAGCCTCAGCTGCCTTCTTTCCTTCATTAGCCAATCTCTTATTTAAATCATATTTATTATAAGCTTCCCATATATCTCCAAAGCTCTTTGCTTTTCCATCTTTTTCTGTTAAACTGATTTCTTTAACACTCTTTGCTTTTTCAATAACACCTTTTGTAACTCTAAAGAATAAAAGATCATTTACTCTTCCAAGTTTGCCTGAATTTTCACTTATCTTTGGAAGTTCTAATTCATCAGCCATTTCTACAGCTTTATTTGTTCCTTCTTTAGATGGTTTTTTACCATCACCAAATTCAGTTAAGAAGTCTGTATATGTTTTTTTATAAAGATCCATATACCATTGATGATCTGTAGAAAAAATTCTCTCATCATTTTCCTTTATCCATTCCATTCCATCTATTGCAATTTCTTCTATCATTTTTTCTTCATCAATCTTCTCTTCCGTTTTTTCAGTTTTTTTGCTTTCTTTTTCATCAACTTTCTCTGCTTCTTTTTCAGCTGCACTCAATGCAACTTTTGCTCCACTTCCAATTAAAGCTCCTTCAGCTTTAGAAAACAAATTATGAACTCTTCCGCCTTCTTTACATCTACCTTTTAAAAATTGTACAATCTTTAAGAAAAATCTTCTTAAAGGTCCTATTTTAAATCCTGCTTGAACTTCATCCTCTTTATCTTCTTCACTATCTTTTTCATCATCTTTCTTTGGATCATCTTTATTCTCACCATCATCTTTACCTTCAGTTTTTTCTTCTGGTTTTTCTTCTGGTTTTTCAGGCTCTGGCTTTTTCTTTGTTAATTTTTCAATTTCAGCTTTTAAAGCATCTCTTTCTTTTATTAACTCAGCATTTAGTATATTAGCATCCTTATCAGCAGCTATTATTTTTTCTAATTCAGCAACCTTTTTCTCTAATGCTTCCACTCTCTTTTCAAGATCTGATTTTTCAGTTTCGTCCTTTTGAACTGGTTCAGATTCTGTTTCTGGAGTATCAATTTTCTCTGGTTTTTCAGTCTCAGTTTTTTCCGGTTTAATTTCTTTGCTTTCTTCTCTTTCTTTTTGTAAAGATGATAATTCATCTATTATATTTCCTAATCTTGCTTCCTCTCTAATTTGAGCTTTTCTACGATTAAATTCAATAACTGCAAGATCAGTTTCTGGTTTATCTTCCATAGCTGCTGCTAATTCATCATCTGACATTCCTCTTGTTGGATCTATTGCCATCCATTGCTGCTCTCTTAAATTAAGTTGACCAAATTCAGCATCAAGATTTTCTCTTTCTTCTAACAATTCAGACAATCTTTCAGCTTCTCTTCCTGGCTCTAAGCCAGCAATTAATGAATTAATTTCATCTCTTCTAGCTCTAATCTCACTTTGTCTTTTTCGATTATCTAATAATTGTCTTCTTATATCATTATGTCTAACTTCACTTAATTTCTTCTTCGTACTTTCTAATTTACTAACAACTTCTGTATCTATTTTAGAATCTTCAATTTTATCAAGTTCTTCCAAAACAGGCATTACATCTTTACCCTTTTGACTCATTTCACTTTGTCTTGTAGCTGCTAGTTCTCTTAGTTCTTTTCTCATAGCATCTACTTGAGCTTGATACTCACTTTCTACTAACTGTCCTTGTCCTTCAACAACTCTAGCTTGACCATTAGCATCTTTTAAACCATGTTCATTCAAAATAGCTATAATATCATCTCTTAATTTTTCAATTTTAGCTTCAATTTCTAGTGTAGAACCGCTTTTATAAGCTTCAATTCTCTTTTTAACTTCTTCCATTTTTCCACCTTTCAAAATTAAAACACAGATTTTTCATTAACCATATTTCAATTTTTTATTTATTTATCATTTTGTTCCATTTTACGCACATTTCAGTATTAATTTTAGCATATTTTCTCGCATTTTTCAACACTTATGTCAACTTTTTACATTTATTTTACCTTTAATGCTGTTTTTAACGCTAATTTAATCATATCATTTAAAGATTTTTGTCTATCTTCAGCAGACAAAGAAGCTTTTTTCTTAATTGAATCAACTACTGTAAGCAAACATGCAGCCTTCTTTCCAAGCATTTTAGCAGTATAAAATAAAGCAAATGATTCCATCTCTGCACCTGCAATATGCTTATCCATAGGAAACCTCTCCAAAACTGCATCTACATTTTCAATATAAGGATCAAAGCACTCTGTACAAGCCATATTTTCTTTTCTTATATGAATTGAATTTTCTTTAGCAGTCTCCTCAATCAAATTATTTAATTCTGCATCAGCATTTACAAAATGTTCATCTCTATCATTATAATTTAAAGCAAAATTACCCAGAGTATAGCTTCCATCTACTAAAATAGTATCAAGTAAATCTATGCCATCAACATAAACTCCACATGAACCAACTCTTATAATCGTTTCAACATTATAAAATTTGTATAATTCATAACAATAAATTCCCATACTTGGCATTCCCATTCCAGAAGCCATAACAGTAATTCTCTTTCCTTCAAAATAACCTGTATATGCAAAAATATTTCTTACAGTATTAACTAATTTATAATCTTCTAAAAAATTCTCAGCAATGTATTGCGCTCTCAACGGATCTCCTGGCATAATAACCACATTTGCAATATCATTTTCTTTCGCTTCATTATGTGCTGTCATATTAACTCTCCTTTATAATCTAATAATACAAAAATATTATATAAGTAAAAATATTTTTTTACAACCCTATATTTCGTTTAGCTTTTGTCATTTTTTTGCGTTACTATGTAAGTAGATTAAGCAAATGCATTTATATTCGTGAAAAATCATTTATATCAAGTATATGTACCGTAAATGCACATATTTTTACCTTATATAAACAAAAAAATAAAAGTGAGACAGTTTAAAAAACTACCTCACTTTTATCATTAAAAAATCATTTAAACCCTCTATGCACTCTTCATCTCTAATCTCAATTTATCAGCAATCATCGCTATAAACTCTGAATTTGTAGGTTTACCTTTATTGGCATTAACAGTATAACCAAAAATGCTTTCAGTTGCTTCGATTTTACCTCTACTCCATGCAACTTCAATAGCATGTCTAATAGCTCTCTCAACTCTACTAGAAGTTGTTTTATATTTGTGAGCTATTTCAGGATATAGTTGCTTAGTAATTTGATTTATCATATCAATATTATCAACTACCATCATAATAGCTTCTCTTAAATATTGATAACCTTTTATATGAGCAGGAACACCCACCTCATGAATAATATTTGTAACTAAAGCCTCCAAATTATCTTCTTTTCTTTCCATTTTAGGTATTTGAATATAATCCGATTTAGCTTCTCTAACAATAAAATTCGTATTTTTCTCTGGTACTTGATAATTCTTTAGTTCTTCTATTCTTTTAATTAATACTTCAATATCGAAAGGCTTTACTACATAATACTGTGCACCTAAACTAATGGCCTGTTTAGTAACTTTATCTTGTCCAACTGCAGATATCATCACACATAGTGGATATTTATTTAATTTAGTTTCATTAATTTTCTCTAAAACTCCTATTCCATCTAAATGTGGCATAATAACATCTAATAATGCAACATCTGGTTCATATTCAACTATTTTATCAAATGCCTCATTTCCATCTTTAGCAATAGCCACAACCTCCATATTTTCTTTTTGATCAAAATATTTCTTTAAAGTAGTTGCAAATTCCATGTTATCATCTGCAATAAGAACTGTAATCTTTTCTTTCACTTTTTTCTCCTTTCATATTAAATATTGTTTTTAATCTTTTAAAAGACAGCAAAAACACTATTTTATCTTTTGTTGTCTTTCCAATTCTTTCTAAAATTTGTTATTATTACAATAATGTTCAATAAGCAAAAAAGAATTGTAAAAAATTTACAATTCCATTATAAAGTTTATAAAATTAATTTTCAATAGTTTTAGCTAAAATATTTCTATTTTTTTCCAGTTTCTATTCAATTTCAATATATTTTTTCTTAAGAACCACAAAATCCTTCAATTCTACTCTTTCTGATAACTTCTCATTCTGTAATTTTAAAATATCTTCTTCTCTTCCTTCTACAAATACCTTAACATTTTCCAAATATTCCTGGCCAGAAATCACAATATTTCTATTTTTTAAATGATATCTAACTTCTTCTAGCTCTTTATATTCAACATTAAAACTTGCCTCTAATCCCATTTCTTGTTTTATTATATTTGAATCATCTAATGCTGTTGTTGTTGCCAATGAATATGCTCTAACCAAGCCGCCTGTTCCTAATAAAATACCACCAAAATATCTGGTAACAACTACTAAAATATTAGATAAATTTCTACCATTAACAATATTAAGCATTGGCACACCAGCAGTCCCCGAAGGTTCACCATCATCACTCGCTTTAAAAGCATCTTCTTCAACTACTTTGTAAACATAACAATTATGTCTCGCATCATGATACTTTTTTCTGATAATATTCAATTTATCTTCCGCTTCTTGCACAGATTCAACATGAAAAACATTACATATAAATTTAGACTTTTTTTCAGTAATCTCTGCTGAACACTCATCTTTTATTGTATAAAACATTTAAAAATTATCTCTCCATTATAAATTTTGACCTGCTGTAAAACCAGTTGAATAAGCAATTTGTAAATTAAATCCTCCTGTATATGCATCAACATCTATAATTTCACCAGCAAAATATAATCCTGATATTATTTTTGACTCCATTGTTTTAGGATTTATTTCTTTAACGTTTATTCCACCAGCAGTAACTATAGCTTCATCTACTGGTCTAAATCCATCTATTCTCACTTCAAAATTCTTTAATAATTTAACTAAATTCAATCTCTCTTCTCTTGTAATCTCATTAACATGCTTGTCAGGATTTATTTTTGATTTATCTATTACAACATCAATCATTTTCTTTGGCAATAATTTGTCTAAAGAATTTTTAAACTGCTTATTTTTTACTTCAGTAAAATCTCTTAAAATACGTGCATCTAATTGTTCCATAGATAATGCCGGTTTTAAGTCTATTTTTAAAACAACTTTCTTATCAGCTATTTTTTTATCAACATCTTTATATCTAAGTAAATGTGCTGAGCCACTTAATATCGTTGGACCACTAACTCCAAAATGAGTAAATAACATTTCACCAAAATCTGAATAAATCTTTTTATCTTTCTCTAAGTCACACATTGTAATTCCAACATTTCTAAGGCTCAATCCTTGCATTCTAGAACAAACTTCTTTATCAGCAAGTAATGGAACTAATGAACCTCTAACTGGTTTAATTGTATGTCCAACCTTTTCTGCAATTTTATAGCCTTCACCATTTGAACCAGTTAAAGGATAACTCCTACCTCCAGTTGCCAAAATCACTTTATCAGCATCATACTTCTCATTATCACAAACCACTCTTTTTACTTTATTTTCTTCAACTTCAATTTTATCAACTTTAGAATTTAATTTAACTTGAACACCAGATTTTTTTGCAACTCTCTCTAGTGCGGCTCTAACATCTTCAGCCTTATCACTTACTGGAAATATTCTATTTCCTCGCTCTTCTTTAACTTTTACTCCTTCACTTTTTAACAAATCAATAATGTCTTCATTAGTAAAATTCTCAAAAGCACTATAAAGGAATCTACCATTTCCAGGAATATTATTAATAAAATCACTAATATCTAAACTACTCGTTATATTACATCTACCTTTACCAGTGATTAAAATTTTCTTACCTAATATATTATTCTTTTCAAGTAATGTAACACTGTTTCCAGATTTAGCAGCACTAATTGCAGCTAACATTCCTGCAGGTCCACCACCTATAACAACAACTTTCATATAAAATCCTCTCTTTATTCCTCTAACTTCTTTACTGCTCTAATTACTCCAATTTTACCATATTCATATGTTAAACCACCTTGTTGAAATGCTATATAAGGCTCACGAATTGGTGCATCACAACTTAGTTCAATAGAAGAACCTTGTGTAAAACTTCCACTTGCCATAATAACCTTATCAGTATATCCAGGCATATCCCATGGCATTGGCACTGATTCAGAATCTATTGCACATCCACTTTGAATTCCTTGAACATACTTTATTAATTTTTCTTCATTTCTAAATATAATTGTCTGAACAATATCAGATCTTTTTTCATCATATTTAGGAACAACATCATATCCTAACTTTTCTAACAATCTACTTGTAAAAACTGCTGTTTTTAAACTGCTAGCAACAACAGATGGAGCCATATAAATTCCTTGTAAAAAATTCTTGTTTATTCCCAAACTTGGTCCAACTTCTTTTCCTTGACCAGGTGCAGTAAGTCTCTCAGCACAAAGTTCAATGTATTTCTGTTTTCCAACAATATAAGCGCCATTAGGAGCAAGACCTCCACCCATATTTTTAATTAAAGATCCAACCATAAAATCTGCACCAACATCAACAGGTTCAATATCATCAACAAATTCGCCATAACAGTTATCAACCATAATAATAACTTCATTATTAACTTCTCTTACCGCTTCTATTGCCTTTTTTATTTTATCCATCGTCAAACTTTTTCTAGTAGCATACCCTTTAGATCTTTGAATCTCTATCATTTTAACATCTTTTTTAGCCAATCTCTCTTTTATTTTCTCAATATCAAAATCATCATCAATCAAATCAATTTGTTCATACTTAACATCATAAGACTTCAAAGAACTTGGATTATCATTAAATCCTATAATTGAATCCAATGTATCATATGGTTTTCCAGAAATACTAAGCAATGTATCTCCAGGTCTTAAATTAGCAAACAATGCAACTGTAATAGCATGAGTACCAGATATAAATTGATTTCTCACTAATGCATCTTCTGTATGAAAAACATCAGCAAAAACTTTTTCAATAGTATCTCTACCAATATCATCATATCCATATCCACTTGTAGAATTAAAATGCACATCAGCTATTCTATTTTTTTGAAAAGCATTCAATACTCTCAAACTATTTCTCATACATCTTTCATCAATTTCAGCTATCTGATCTCTTATTTCTAACTCAACTTCTTTAACTAAATTTTCTAACTTACTCTCCATCTTTACACCTCTTAATAATAATTAAGGTAGCTATTTCTAACTACCCTTTAATTTTTAGATAGAATCTCTTACCACTCCATCTTTCAAGCAATATTTTCCGATAAATACTGGTGAAATTTCATCTGACTCATATGTAGGCTCTAAAATTATATCACCATTACTATTAATTACACCCCATTTGCCATTTTTATTTATTCCAGCAAATCCATACTCATCAAGCTCAGTAACTTCATCATACTGATAAGGAACAATAGCATTATTTCTAGCATCTACAAATCCCCATTTTTTGCCTGACTTTGCAGCATATATATTATTTTCATAATATACAGTTTTATTATCCACTTTCTTTCCATCAACTGTTAAATAATATAAATCATTTGCAGTTGATACTTGAATATATTTATCAACCATTTTTAAAGTAGCATTTTCAACAGAAACAATCTCATTTCCGCCTGCACTATAAATAGTTATATTCTTTCCTTCAGTAGCAATTAAAAGGCCCGTCTCCTCTAACTCTTCAATATAATCATACTTATTTTCTATTAATACATTCTTATCCTTATCAGTAACACCATATTTATAATCAGCATCAATTGAAATATACAATTTACCAGTCACTGTTTTTTCCAAGCTTACAAATTGTGAATTTTCAACACTTTTACCATCCAAATCAAAAGTATAATCAACATCATTTTTACTTGCTTTAACAAAAATTCCAACAACCATTAACTCATTATACTCTTCAGGAATAACCACATTACCATCTAAGTTCATTAAACCATAAGACTTATTTTTCTGAACAGTAAAAGTATCAGTTCCATTATTATAGAAAATATCAATATACTTATAACCTGTTATATTTTCTTTATTACGATACAATGCAAATCTACCATTTTGAGAAGCAATCAAATAAACATCCTCTGAATTTATCTCTGTAACCCTATAAAGTGTTTCTTGATCCATCTTCAAAACTTCTTTTTGATTCTTATCCATATAACCATATACAAAACCACTTTTCGTTTTATTACCAATTATATATCCACCATTTTTATAAGAACCACCTTTACTATATCCATCGCCATCAACATAATCATAGTCACACTTTACTAAAGTAACACCTTTAATATTTATAACACCATACTTGCCATCTTTTTTTACTAAAATCTCACCATATTTACTATGTAAAGAACTAACTTCTTCATAATCAGCATCTGTAATCTTATTTCCAGAAAAATCAAGTACACCATACCTATTATTTTCTTTATATTTCAAAACAGTATTATTAAAAACATTATTCTCAGATGATGTATTATCCTTCACAGCTGAAACATCCTCATAATTTTCAAACAACTGCTCCTTTTTGTCATTTAAAACTATATTTTTTCCATCTTTTGAACAAACAAATATTGCCTTATCTTGATTTGGAATTTCAACATCATCATACTCTGCCATAATAACAATTGAACCATCTCTTTTAATAACACCATACTTACCATCAACTTCTAATGGAAAATACAAATATTCACTAACTTGAAACAATTCATAATCCTTATCTTCAGCTTTTTTATCAGAAATAAATTTAGAACATATCACAGCTAAAACTATTAATAAAATTAGTATTCCAACTATAATAAAACCTTTTTTATTCATAACATCATCTCTTCACTTTCTCTTAATATCATTATTCTACAATAATTAATACATTTTTTCAATATAAACTTATTCAAAAGCCTAATACAATAGAGTTACAAGAATCTATATTTTACAATGTCACATAAAAGAAATATTCCCATATATTAATATTATTAGGAGTGATATTATATGACATTAGACAAACTACCACTAAATCAATCAGGAACAATAAAAAACATAAAATGCTCAGTTGAAATAAAACAAAGATTTACAGACTTAGGATTTATTTCAGGAACAAAAATAACTCCAATCCTCACTAGTCCATCAGGAAACAT
>ULTH01005590.1_pt1 | contig 14811 bp, 10 predicted proteins | sample 1957421 | NCBI WGS metagenome assembly ULTH01 (sample SAMEA4835729, study PRJEB28245) | human gut metagenome | biome: gut microbiome; material: fecal sample | place: Denmark | collected 2008 | reverse complement strand
TGCTGCCTGTGGTTATCCTGTTCGGGGCGTACATCGTATTCCAGGTGTGGCCGTTCGGGGCGCGCTCCGTGCTGTCCCTCGATCTGAACGCGCAGTACGTTTACTACTACGACTACATGTACGATGTGTTCGCCGGGGACGAAAGCATATGGTATAGCTGGAGCAGAAACCTTTCCGGTGAGTTCATGGGCATAATCGGGTACTACCTCGCAAGCCCGTTCAACCTCCTGGTCTGGATCTTCCCGCGGGAGTGGATAACCGAGGGTCTGATGACGATGATGCTCGCAAAGGCGGGCGCGGCGGGGCTTACCTGTGCGCTGTTCCTCGGAAGGCACCGCGGCTGCCGCCGGACTACTACGGTGTGCTTTTCGGTGATGTGGGCGCTGTGCGGCTACTTCATCGTGCAGACCATGAACCCCATGTGGCTGGACGGTCTGGTCGCGCTTCCGCTAGTTGCTATGGGAGTTGAGCTTATCTGTGATAAAAGGAAGTTCCTGCTTTACGTGCTGTCGCTGGTCTACATCTTCGCTGCAAATTTCTATATCGGCTATATGGTCGGGATCTTCTCGGCGCTGTACTTCGTATGGTACCTTGCCTCCGGAAAGAGCGCAAACAAGTGCTTCGGGGAGGTCTGCGGCTCTGTGCTGATGTACGGCGCAGGCTCGGTGAGCGGCATTCTGATGTCCTGCTTCATGATACTTCCGGTGTACAAGTCGCTTTCCAACGGAAAATTCGCGTTTTCCGACCCGGATTACTCCCTTGCCGAGAATTTCAACATTGCGGATATTTTCATCAAGCTGTTCCCAACGGAATACGACACCGTCCGCATGGAGGGCATGCCTATCCTCTACGCCGGGACCCTCGCGCTGGTGTGCACGATACTGTACTTCACATGCCGCCGCTTCTCCGCCCGGGAGCGTATAGCCTCGGCGGTGTTCATCGGCGTGATGGTGCTGTGCATGTACATCCGCCCGGTGGATATGATGTGGCACGGCGGTCAGATGCCTAACTGGCTCCCTTACCGCTACTCGTTCATGGTCAGCTTCCTGCTGATCATTCTGGGCGCGCAGGCGTTCGACAAGCTGGACAAGGTGCGCGGCAGGGGATTTGCGGCGGCGTTCGCGATACCGTTTGCAATGCTCCTTTACGCTGACCTCGCCGACGACGGCGACCACTATGAGCAGGTGCTGACCGTGCTTATTCCGCTGGTCTGCCTTGCGGTCATGCTTATTCTGGCGTGGGCTTACAAAAAGAACATCGGGAAGAAGGCAATGTGCGTTGTAATGGCGGTATTCGTGTGCGCCGAGGCGTACCTCAACACCGCGCAGTCGCTCTACCAGATGCACGACGACATTGTGTTCTCCACCCGTGAGAGCTACCGCTGGGATATCCCGCTGACTCGGGAAGTCTCCGAGCAGATACACGAGCAGGATCCCGGTTTCTACCGCATGGAAAAGACGTTCCACCGCTGCGTCAACGACGACATCGCACTGAGAATGTACGGCATGAGCCACAGCTCAAGCACGCTCAACGCGAAGGCTATCGCGCTGCTGAAGTCCCTGGGCTTCGCCGCGAGGGAGCACTACACCCGCTACGACGGCGCGACCGAGCTAACAGACGATATTTTCGGCGTAAGATACGTGTTCGCGACGGATTCCAAAACCGTTTCCTACACGCAGACCGTTCCGGTGGAGACAGACACCGCGATAACCGTCTACAAGAACCCCGACGACCTAGGTATCGCCTACCTTGCCGACGGCGGCATTATAGATTTCGACATCAGCGAGTATTCGCCGTTCCAGGCGCAGAACAAGCTCGCTTCAATGCTTGCCGGAAAGAAGGGCACGGCGGTGTTCAAGGCTATCGACGACGTGACCTTCGACAGCGACAATATCCGGATAGGCTCCACGACGGATTCGCACTACAGTTACCGCAAGAAGAACACCGATGACGACGCGTGGGTGGAATACACGGTAACGGCTTCGGCGGACGGCCCGGTGTATATGTTCCTGCCGACGAAGTACGAGCGTGAAACTCAGCTTTACGTCAACGACATCTACCGTGGGAATTACTTCCTGTACGAAAACCACGGTATAGAGTACCTGGGCACCTACCGCAAGGGGGATTCGTTCAGGGTGAAGCTCAAGCTGCTGGACGACGCCGTGTACTACACGAACGCTTGGTTCTATTACATCGACAGCGCCTCCATGGAGCGTTTCCACAGCGCCATGGACGAGCTGAACTCCGGCACGACCCTCGCCCGCACCGGCGGCTGCACGCTGGAGCTCACCGTTGACGCTCCCCGGGACTGCGCGCTGTTCACGACCATTCCCGCCGAGGAGGGCTGGACAGTACAGATAGACGGCGAGTACGTCAACTGGGACACCTGCCTTGACGAATCGCTGATATGCGTTCCGGTTTCGGAGGGCAAGCACACTATCGTGCTGAATTTCTACCCCGCAGGACTCAGCAGCGGACTTATCCTCACGGGCATCGGAATGATGATACTCGCGGGAATGGTCATAGTTTGCAGCATGCTCCGCCGCCGCGACGAGGAGCTCCTCGCTGAAAGGCTGGAGGTTTCCGGCACCGAGGATTCTCCGGAAAACGGCGCAGAGTGATTTGAGTGCTGAGCCGTTCTCAATGTGCTTTCAAACAGTTGGAGCGGACAGGCGGTTTTGTTTCGACGATACAATCCTGATATATTTGTAAGCACTGATTTCATGCCGAACTATACGTTGCTGATATTCTCTGTCCCCAAGGATAAGTCCGGGCTTTTCAAGAAGACCCAGCCAAAAGATGAAACAGCGCTTTCCATGCCGGCATGGTTCGGTGATTTTCGCAGGAGCGCGACGAAGACGCCGAACTTCCCGACGCGGCTTATCACGTCGATTTTTACCTCACCGACCCTTACGGCGGTCAGGACGTCTGCACCATCGAAACATTTGTAGAGGACAGCGAAAAGGACTGCTCGCCTATCATCAAGGAATCCCGGCGCAGGCGGACTGCAAAACACTTGATATATTCAGTTTTCTTTCACAAGGTCGAACAGAAATGCGCTGTCGTCAAGCTTTCTGGTGCGCATATTTGTCATTCCGAGGTGGACGTATTTGTCGCGTTTCAGAGCGGCGTCAGTTTCAAGAAGCACGGGTACTCCGCGTTTACGTCCTTCGTCAAAGGCGATGTCGAGCGCTTTTCGCATGAATCCCTGACACTGATACTGCTTGCGAACCACCAGCATTCCAACGAAAATATAGGGTTTCTTTTGCTTCTTTAAGGTGGTTTCGTAAGATTCTCCGCCTTTTTTTATGGCTGAAAGCATATTTACCGCGCCTTTAAAACCGAGCGTCCGGAACACGGTTTTCAGCAGAATAAATCCGGCGGACGCCGGCAGCTTATCCTTTGAAAATTTATAAGCCACGAATGCTTCGTGCTTATCGCTTGTGCTGAAAAGACAGCCTCCTGCTAGCATTGCGCGTACGTACCCGCATATGTATTCCTTTACGCTGTCCCTTCCGTTATAGAGAAAGGACATTCCCTTTTCGCCGTCAGCGTAATTGTAATCAGCGAATGCCTCGCCTATTTCCTCGATCTCATTTTCGCTCAATTCAGTAACCTTTATCATGATGTCCCTTCTTTATTTGGCTGACGGGCTTTTATCCCCAACGAACCAGTAATCGCACATGTCTCCTCCTGAAGCGAGCGTCTGCCTGCGAATAAGCTTTGCGTGCATGAGGCTCGCAGTTACCAGGTCTATTTCACACATGACAGGAAGCACTTCTAGATAACCCTCTCTGCGTGCGAAATCGTTCAGCGGACATCTGGTGAAATGATAGTAGAATCCCTCCGGATGCTTGGTTTTATCGAAGTTGAAATCCCACGAAAACTCTTTGTACTGCGGGTGGACTTCAAGCCACTCTGCATTCTGGTGCATCTTCTTTTCAAGCTTGTCAAGCCCGGATCTGTTGGCGTTCATGAATAACCCGACTGCTTTCATGATTGGGAATCCCATTACCTCATGAGTGATTTCGCGCAGGCCGTCAACGCTTATTTTTCCGTCTGCCGCTTTCCATATTGCAAGGAATATCAGACATTCGTACAGGTTCGAAGCCATAGGATTGTCCTTGCCGATATCGTCCGAGCGGTTAAGCATTTCACGGTAAATTGCGTCTGTTTTCTGTACCAGCAAAGCGGTTTCTTCTTTTCCGAACCGCTTAACAAGGCTCTTTTTGACAAGCGGCATTATCATTTTCCAGTACTTGTTCGTGTATTCCATCATAAGATCCGTCCTCCTGCATTCAATAAAGAGTTAGTTAAAACTACCCGAATACATTATATCACAAAAGGACTGGTATGTCAATAATATAAGTATGATGAAATGTTGTTAAAAGCCGGCTGCCATTTGAAGTTGAAATCAACATCTCAAAGTCAGAAACTGCCGCTTTTTCTGCAAGGTTGGTTACTTTCCCGAAGAATAACGCTTAATTTTGAAAAAGCCAAGCTGGATACAACTTGTTCTATTGTGATAGAATGGTGAAAAATATGCAGACCCCCTTGACAAATTCATTCTAATGCAGTAGAATAACATTGTGATCACATTCTATTGCAATAGAAAGGAACTCAGAACCATGGAATTCAAACTGTTTGACTCTGAACTGAAGGTTATGGACATACTCTGGAAGGAGGGCGATACATCCGCGAAAGAAATCGCGGAAAAGCTGAACGAGCAGGTAGGCTGGAGCAAGACCACTACCTACACAGTGATAAAGAAATGCATAGACAAGGGCGCTGTTGGCAGGTCGGAGCCGGGCTTCATCTGCCGCGCGCTCATTTCCCGAAAGGAAGTGCAGGAGGTGGAAACCAACGAGCTGATCGACAAGATGTACGACGGTTCGTCGGATAAGCTGATTGCGGCTCTGCTTGGCTCAAAGCGGCTCACAGCCGAGGAGATACAGAGCCTGAAAAAGCTGGTGGAGGAGCTGAAATGACGACTCTGCTCAGCATGACTGTTTCGGCGTCGGTGGTCATCGCGGTGATCATCGTGATTAGGTCGCTGTTTGTTCATCGGCTGCCTAAGCGGCTTTTCGTGATCCTTTGGACGGCCGCCGCGCTGAGAATGCTTGTTCCGTTCTCCGTTTCCGTTAATATTCCACATGAAAATACACAGCCTGAAAACACTGTCGTCCGCGAATTCACACCGTCGGAATCCTCCGAACCGGATTCCGAAACGAGCGGCGCATTGAACCGCGAACTGATTCTCGAAATCGTCTGGGCGGGCGGAGTTGTTCTCTCAACGGGGATAATTGCCGCACTGCACCTGCGCAGCCGCCGGGAGCTTTCCATGGCTCTGCCGTTTGACGACGCCAGAATCAGCTCACGGATTTCAGCGGCAAAACTCCACCGCAAAATAACAGTAAAGGTAAGCGACCGTGTGGTCTCGCCGCTGACCTACGGAGTTATAAATCCGGTTATAATCCTCCCGAAATCCCTGCCCGCAGACAGCGAGGAAATGCGGTTTGCCCTGGCGCATGAGCTGGTGCATATCCGCAGATTTGACGTGCTGCTCAAGGTCGTTCTGACCGCCGCAGCCTGTGTGCACTGGTTCAATCCGCTGGCCTGGGCTATGCTTTCGCTTGCGGGGCGGGATATCGAGCTTTCCTGCGATGAAGCTGTGCTGGAGCAGCTCGGCTGTAAGCGCGAGGATTACGCGATGGCGCTCATCAGGCTGGAAGAAAGGCGCAGCATTCCCACCGGAGCCGCATTCGGCAGGAATGCCGTCCGAGAAAGGATAGAAGCTATCATGAAATTCAAGAAAACTACACTCGCCGGGATCATTTTTTCTGCGTGCCTTATTGCAGGAACCACCACTGCGTTTGCCACAGTAAATTCCGAGAATTCCACGCAGGAAGCGGTTTCCGCAGTAGAGCAGGAAGCCGTCTACAACACGAACCGCGACGGCATTGATGATGTCGACGTCGAGTGGTGGACATACGATGAGTACAAAACCTGGCTTGGGCAGGAGAAGCAGAATATAGCCGAGCTTGTAAAGCGGGGAGCCTCCGGCTGGACGCGTGACCGAGGAGAATTCATATGGACTCAGGAGGTCGCGGACGAAACCATCGCCCTCTACGAGCAGAACCTTGAGGATATCAGAAACGGCGCACGTATCTCAAAATCCGTGAACGGTAGCGATGATGTGATGATATTCGAATCGCCTGACGGGTCAAATATCCTGGTTGAGGATAACGGCGGTCAGACCAGCGCAGATGATGAATTGTATCAGTATGTCGTTGAAGACGACGGCACGGTGCTTTACTCTGACGATTCAGAACTTGCGGCACACACGACCAAGGACAGCAGCATGTCGGAGGAAGATTTCGCCGAGTTTTACAGCAAGTATGAGCAGTATGGACTGACTTATGAGGACAGCAAGCTCTACTACAGAGGTGAACCTGTGCAGTTCTTTGACGACGTTGTTGCCGAGTATTCCACCGCTGACACAACGGAGGTTATGTGGTACCTTAACTCTGACGGCAACGTTGTACTCACCGCCGAGCGCGGGGAGACCAGCGACGGCATAGGCGAACTGACCGGCGTGAGAGTCGTCTCAGAAGAAGAGCTTGAGCAGAACAGAGCCGATTTCGGTTTCTGATAGGTAACAGAATGGCACCTTCCTGTTTCGGCAGGGAGGTGCGTTTGTATATCAAAGTAGTTTGGCGCAGAAAATACTGATTGACAATTAAAAAAACTACCTGATAACTACTATAGTCGGAGCAGTTGTAACGGCTGCTATAGCGCTGAAGCTGATTTTTTCACTTTGAAATGATAACCGATATCTGCTGAATACAAAATCCGATTATGTCATACTATATATGAGGAATATTCGCTTTTCAAATCTATTGTAATGTGGTATACTGTTTTACAGCAAAAGTCAAGGAAGTATCATAACGGAAAACAATATAGATACGCTGAGCGGTTCGCTCACAAAAAAATTCTGAGCGCGGAATTACCACACTGTCACGGGCTTGAAATCAAACGTAAAAAGTGGTATAATTCAATAAGAATATACTCAGGAGATGGAAAATGCACAGACTAAATATATTTCTGGAACACATCTATGAAGCTGCGCAGCAGCGTGGAACCACGTTTGAGAGCATGCTTTCGGAAGCGCGCAAGATGGGATACACTGGGCTGGAGTGCGACCTCTGGAGGCTTTCTGACTGCGTTAACGTCAGGAATCTTTTCGAATCCTGCGGACTTAACGTCGCTTCGATTTATTCAATGTACGATTTCCTACGGGATACGCCGGAGAAGTCGCTTGATGGAATGAAGCGCCATCTCGAGACCGCCGCGTATTTTGGCGCGGAGAAGGTGCTTGCAATCCCCGGGTTCTTTCAGCCGGGAGACGACAGGGAAGCGGGCTTCGCGAAGTTTGCGGAGCAGCTCTCGGTGATGTGTGAATTAGCCGCGGCGTACGGAATTACGGTAACGCTGGAGGATTTTGACGACTCGGCCTCGCCCTGCTGCGATACCCAGGGGTTGGAGCGGCTGATGAGATCCGTTCCGGGGCTTGGATTCACATTCGACACTGGAAATTTCGCTTTTGTGCTTGAAGACCCCGCAGAGGCATACGAGCGCCTGAAGCCGTATGTCGCACATGCTCATCTGAAGGACCGCAGCCGCGAGGCGTCGAGGCGCAGCGCCGACGGCTCCAACTCAAAGCCGGATCTGTCGGGGGCGGAAATGTACCCCTGCGAGACCGGAGGCGGTTATGTCGGTGTGGAGAAGCTTGTAAAGCGAATGCTCGCCGACGGTTATACCGGGGATTTTTCAGTTGAGCATTTCGGCGCTGTGTATCAGGCTGAATACATGCGCAGGTCGGCTGAGAACGTAAAACGCTGGATATCAGAGGTGACAAAATGATACGTGTACTTATCTGGAACGAATACCGCCACGAGAAATGCCAGCCGGAAGTCGCGAAAATATATCCGCAGGGAATGCACGCGGCAATCGGCGAGTATCTTATGCAGGACGAGGACATAATCGTGAAGCTCGCCTGCCTTGACGACCCGGAGCAGGGGCTGAGCGAGGAAGCGCTCGCGGAAACCGACGTGCTCATCTGGTGGGGTCACATGGCGCATGACGAGGTAACTGAACGTTCGGTGGAGCGCGTCTGCCGCCGAGTCGGCGAGGGAATGGGGTTCATCGGACTTCACTCCGCACACCACAGCAAGGTGTTCAAGCGGCTGACGGGGACCTCCTGCAATCTGAAATGGCGCCACGGCGACCGCGAGCGCGTCTGGACAGTGGTGCCGTCGCACCCTATAGCACAGGGAGTTCCGGAGCAGTTTGAGCTTCCGATGGAGGAGATGTACGGCGAGCCGTTCGATATCCCGACTCCGGACGAGGTGGTATTTATGGGGTGGTTTGCCGGGGGAGAGGTATTCCGAAGCGGCGTGACCTACCGCAGGGGCGCCGGCAGGATATTCTACTTCCAGCCGGGTCATGAGGAATACCCCACATTCCGGAATAAAAATGTTCTTAAGATAATAAGAAACGCGGTTCACTGGGCAAAGCCGGAGCCAGGAACTCACCAGATCGAATGCACAAATCCGGCACCGTTGGAGGGTTGACTATGTTTAAAATGGACGACACTGTAAGAATAAAGAAAACCGGCGTTGTCGGCTCCATAACTGATATAAGCTGCGCGGGCGGCAGCACGGTTTACGTTATCGACACGGACACCGGCGACGATGAAGAAGGCGGATTCGGCGGTATGTATTCTGTTTTCTACTGCACCGAAGAAGAACTTGAAAAGGTGTGAGAACTAATAAAGAAGCGGTCGCATGTTCTGCGGCCGCTTTTTTGCAGTAATACTTATACTCTGGTGAATATTTCAGCTTCCTTTCTGAGCTGATCTGCGATGTTCTTATTGTCGTCCATTCGGCTGGAGATACGGTTCATATCCGCAACCAGCACCTGAGTGCTTTCAGCGGTGCCGGTAACTCCGTTCACGCCTTCCTTTATTGCGGTTGAGATACTGTCGATGGACTGCGCAATGCTCGTCATGTTTTTGCGAAGCTCCTCGGTTTTCGCCGTGAAATCCTCTATGGTGTTTTCTATGTGTTCCGCGTGTTCGCGATACTGAACGCCGGACTGCACGAAGTTCTCGAACTCAGGAAGGATCTGCTGCTGCATGTAGTCGAGAAGTTCGGTCGCGTGACCTGACAGGCTGTGTACCGCAGCCTTGACCGTGCCGTTGATGTGCTGGATATTATCCGCGGATTCCTTTGAGGATTCGGCAAGCTGGCGTATTTCGTCAGCGACTACTGCGAATCCCTTTCCGGCTTCACCCGCGCGCGCCGCCTCAATGGAAGCGTTTATCGCAAGCAGGTTGGTGTTGCGCGAGATCTGCTGTATCTGCTTTGTGAGGCTGTCTACCTGGTTTACGCTTTCGCTGGAAGCAATGTCGTCGCGGAGTTCATCCACCATTGTAGTTACCTTCTCGCGGGTAGTGAGCATATTGTTGCGCGCGGAATTCTCAATGCCCTCCGCATGCGCCTTCATTTCAATGCTGAACTGCGCTATTTCCTCGGTGCGTGCCGCAATGTCCGTCACTTCGGACTCGACATCTGTGGTATTCTGGTTTATCGCTGCTGCGTTCTCGGACATTTCCGCCATGGTTGCGGAAATCTCCTCGGTAAGCGCCGACATTGAAGCCGCGCTGTCCGTGGAGGTCTGCACGCTGCCGAGGACCTCGGAAACGACCTTCTCCATGAGCTGCGTATTTCCGGAGATGACCTTGAATATGCTCTGGAGCTTGTCCATAAACACGTTGAAGCCGTCGCGCACCGCCGCAAGCTCTCCGCTGCAGCGTACCTTAATACGGCGTGTGAGGTCGCCCTCGCCACGGTCGATGTCAGAAATAATTCCGCGTATCTCGTTCTTGACGGCCACCAACGGGCGTATCACGAACAGAACTACGACAGTCACGGCTGCGATAAACGCCGCTGCGCTCACCAGAATCAGCACCATAGTGAGCCGCACGGAATCCTGCGAAACATTGTTCAGATCGCTGCGCGCATTGTCGGCGCCGGCAGTCGCAGAGGCGATGAGCTTTGCTGCGACTGCTTCAACGTTGTCCGCACTGTCGGAAAGTTCGCCGTTTGCAAGCGCGTATGCCTTTTCGTTTTCTCCTGCGCCGCTGAACGCCAGCAGATCCGCGAGGTGATAGTTGAACTGATCGATTCCGTCCTTGAGAGCCTGGAAATTATCTTGGTCATCAGCGGAAACAAATTGTTCGTATTCATCGAGGGAAGCCGCAAGTCCGGACTGAGTATCGCGAAGCCCCTCCACGATATCAAGCATGGAATCGAGATCGGTTGCAACGATGTGCGACAGCGCCTGAGTGTGCAGCGACTGGGTGTCCTGACGGATCTCGCCGAGCGCTTCTATGCTCAGCATGCTGTTGTCCGCGATTTCGGAAGCGCTGTTGTTTACGCTTTTGATGTTCTTGTTAGAAACGATGTTCGACATTACCGACACTAATCCCAGAATCAGTACCGGAATAAGTATCAGGAGTATCATAGTTCCATGTTTTCTCATCACGGCACCCCCTTAATCAATTACCGAGGCGGTTATCTCTTTTACGAGATTATCTGCCATTTTCTGCGCACTCAGGTGTGATGGATTTCCGGCAAGTATGTTGTCTGCAAACTCCACGCAGGGGGTCCAGAACTTGTTGCCGACGCGCTGGAGCTTTCCGTACTCCGACTGAGCAATTACCGCCTGGATCGCTGCAACTTTTGAAACTGCGTCGGAAGCGGCGGCGTTCTTATTTGCAGGACCTATGTTGCGCTTTTCAAAGGAAAGCGTCTGGTTCTGCTCGTTTGTGAACCAGTCCGCGAGTTTGTGCGCCCATTCGAGGTGCTCGCTGTAGTAATTGACGCCCATCATTTTGAAGCCGGTGAACGACGCCATCTGCACCTGCTTTCCCGCGACCTGATAGGTGGGGAGCTTACATGCGCCGTAGTCGGAGCCGAACGCCTTTTCGACGTCGGTGCTGTTCCACACTCCGCTTATTGCGGCAATGACCTTTCCGGAAGCAAGCGCTGCGGGGAGGTCTCCGTCGGCGCGGTTCACGAAAGCCGGGCTGGAGGTCAGCTCCATCATCCTATTCACTACATCGGCGCCCTTGATGGAATTATCCGTGGAGTTCCAAGTGCAGTAGTTGGTAACGCCGTCGTCGTTCAGCCCGAGTTCAAGCCCGGTGTTGCCGAAGAAAGAATACATGTACCAGCCGGAGTTGAACTCCATGCTGAATTCCTTGTTCTTTTCCTCGCAGACTTCCAGAATGCGTTCCAGTGAAGAAACGTCGCTTTCGTTCAGAAACTTCTTATTATAATAAAGAAAATATCCGTTGTCCGCGGTCATTGGGTAGGCGTACATAACGCCGTTTATGCTCGCCGCAGCTACCGACTCGGCAGTGTTGGCGGCGCTGACTTCTTCCTGGTTCGGAATAGCAGACAGAACTCCGGCGGCGGCCATCGCGGACAGCTGATCGTCCGGCAGGGGGAACACGTCGGCTCCGTTATGCACGTCGCCAAGGATAACGTCCTTCGTCTTGCTGTCAAGGTTCTGCTCGATGGTGATGTTGAATTCAGCCTCGCCGCGGTGAGCTTCCTTGAAGCTTTCGATCATTTCGTTCATCGTGTCGAAAGCGGCTTCTTCAGCCCAGACCTTCAGTGTTACCTGCTCGATTCCGTTGTCGTTCTGAGCTTCTGACGATGAGCCGGCATTCTGCACGGGGGAATTCCCGGAGCAGGAACAGAGGCTCAGCAGTGAAGCGCATATCAGACATGTGAGTAAAGTTTTTTTCATGATTACTGCCCTCTTTCGTAAAATAATTGTTCACATTATTTCAATGCAACCAATATTATATTATACTTGTTTCACATGGCTTTGTCAATATGTTTGAGGCGAATTATGCTTTTAACGGCTATATGTTTTGCTGATAGATATTATATTTCACGATAAAAAACGATTACAGATTATAATAAATTCTATAAATTGTTAATTTTTTATCAACAATAGTCAATAAACAATATGTGGATATTGATATATCAGTACTACCAAAAATACATGATTTGCATAACCCTCATTGATACGTTTTGTATATCTAACATATTTCAAGCAAACAAACACAATATGTTGTACTTTAAAGAACAGAAGTCACAGCTTGTATTAAAAAGTTTTAGTAATTTTTTTGTAAAATCAGAAATTACTCTTGACTTTAAAGAATGTATGTGTTATAATATTGACAGGTTGGACAGACCAACATGAGGACAAGCCCTGCGATGGCAGAAAGTGCGGCGTCAGAACGAAACTAGCAGTAGTTTCAGAAGCGTCGTAAACAGCCTCACGGCTGCCCGCAAATAATATGGAGGTATTTTAGAGAATGGCAATGTTAGAACAGTGGAAAGGTTTTAAAGGCAAGATCTGGCAGGAAGAAATAAACACACGTGACTTCATCCAGAACAACTACACACCTTACGACGGCGACGAGTCCTTCCTCGCAGGCCCGGCTGACTCCACCAACAAGCTGTGGGGCAAGGTTCAGCAGCTCCAGAAGGAAGAGCGCGCAAAGGGCGGCGTTCTGGATATGGATACCCATATCGTTTCCGGCATCACATCACATGAGCCCGGCTACATCGATCCTGAGATGAAGGATCTTGAGAAGATCGTTGGTCTTCAGACTGATAAGCCCCTCAAGAGAGCATTCATGCCCTACGGCGGCATCAAGATGGCTGAAGAGGCTTGCACAACTTACGGTTACACACCGGATCCTGAGCTGCACAAGATCTTCACAGAATATCACAAGACTCACAACCAGGGCGTATTCGACGCTTACACTCCCGAGATGCGCGCTGTAAGAAAGAACAAGATCATCACCGGTCTTCCTGATACATACGGCCGCGGCCGTATCGTAGGCGACTACAGACGTATCGCCCTCTACGGTATCGACAGACTTGTAGAAGCAAAGCAGTACGACCTTGCTAACTGCGGCAACGGTAAGATGAGAGATTCCGTTATCCGTCAGCGTGAGGAGCTGGCTGACCAGATCCGCGCACTCAAGCAGATGAAGGTTATGGCTGCTTCCTACGGCTGCGATATCTCCAAGCCTGCTGCAAACGCACGCGAGGCTGTTCAGTGGACATACTTCGGCTATCTGGCTGCTATCAAGACCCAGAACGGCGCTGCAATGTCCATCGGCCGTATCTCTACATTCCTCGATATCTATATCAAGCGTGACATCGACAACGGCACTCTGACTGAGGCTGAGGCTCAGGAGCTCATCGACCACCTCGTACTCAAGCTCAGAATGGTTAAGTTCGCTCGTATTCCTTCCTACAACGAGCTGTTCTCCGGCGACCCGGTATGGGCTACACTGTCCATCGGCGGTAAGGGTCAGGACGGCCGTTCCATGCTTACCAAGAACGACTTCCGTTTCCTGCACACCCTCGAGAACATGGGCCCGTCCCCAGAGCCGAACATGACAATTCTGTACTGCGACAAGCTGCCTGATAACTTCAAGCGCTATGCAGCAGCTATCTCCGTTCGTACCTCCTCTGTTCAGTACGAGAACGATGACGTTATGCGTCCTGTTTGGGGCGACGATTACTCCATCTGCTGTTGCGTATCCGCAACACAGACCGGTAAGGAAATGCAGTTCTTCGGCGCTCGTGCAAACCTCGCTAAGTGCCTGATGTACGCTATCAACGGCGGTATCGACGCTAAGACCAAGGCTCAGGTAGGTCCTGCTTACAGACCGATCACATCTGAGTACCTCGATTATGATGAAGTTATGCAGAAGTACGACGCTATGATGACATGGCTCGCTTCCATCTATGTACACACCCTGAACCTTATCCACTACATGCACGATAAGTACAACTACGAGGCTGCCGAGATGGCTCTTATCGATACCAACGTAAGACGTACATTCGCAACTGGTATCGCAGGCTTCTCTCACGTTGTAGATTCCCTGTCCGCTATCAAGTATGCAAAGGTTAAGTGCATTCGTGACGAAGACGGTATCGTTACTGACTTCGAGATCGAGGGCGACTTCCCCCGCTACGGCAACGACGACGATCGTGCTGATGATATCGCCGTATGGCTGCTCCGCACCTTCCTCAAGAAGCTGAAGCAGTGCCACACCTATCGTGATTCCGAGGCTACAACTTCTATCCTCACCATCACTTCCAACGTTGTATACGGTAAGGCTACCTCCGCTCTGCCTGACGGCCGTAAGGCTGGCGAGCCGCTCTCTCCTGGTGCAAACCCCTGCTACGGTGCAGAGAAGAACGGTCTGCTTGCTTCCCTCAACTCTGTTGCTAAGCTTCCTTACGAGTGGGCACTCGATGGTATTTCTAACACCCAGACCATCAACCCCGACGCACTCGGTCACAACGAGGAAGAGCGCGTAACCAACCTGGTTAACGTACTTGACGGTTACTTTGATAAGGGTGCACACCACCTCAACGTAAACGTATTCGGTAAGGAGAAGCTCATCGACGCTATGGAGCACCCCGAGAAGGAAGAGTACGCAAACTTCACAATCCGTGTATCCGGTTATGCTGTTAAGTTCATCGACCTTACCAGAGAGCAGCAGCTCGACGTTATCGCAAGAACTTGCCACGATCATATGTAATTAATTACACAAGGCAATATAAAAGGACAGCGCTGCGCAATGCGGCGCTGTTCTACTATACTGACAAGGAGAAACCAATGAGTGAAATCAAAGGAAGGATA
>ULTH01042465.1_pt1 | contig 15191 bp, 27 predicted proteins | sample 1957421 | NCBI WGS metagenome assembly ULTH01 (sample SAMEA4835729, study PRJEB28245) | human gut metagenome | biome: gut microbiome; material: fecal sample | place: Denmark | collected 2008 | reverse complement strand
TTGTTGTCAAAGTTCATTTTTCATTTATTACAGGATGCTAGTAAACCAGTTATAAATCTTCTTGTATTATTTGATTTTAATATATTTATGTACTGTATAAACCAATCTAATCCCATTATAGCTAACATTATTATACATATAACAAAATTTAATCTTATATTAAATATCAATAATATTATACTTATTGTTTCTCCTATTATAACACCTGTACATCTTGCACAAATAGGAAAAATATATCCTTTTATCTTAAAGCTTCTATCTGGAATTTGATGACAACCACTTAAATCTCCTATTTTATTAAAAATCTTTAGAATCGATATCCACAGTTTTGACATACTTTTATTACCTGTGTAGTAGTTTGTGTTGTAGTCTTACCTTTTCCCATTCCACATAATCCACATAATACTCCTATCCACCCAAAAAGAATAAAACCTAAACAAGCTGATATTGAACCAAATCCCTTAGTTTTACCCGTTGTATTTGTTGTAGACACAGGTGTAAATGTAAGGTTTGTACTTCCACAGTGAGGACATTTAAGCCTATTATCATTTACAATTATTTTTTTAGTTAAAGTATTTTCCATCTTATTCCCACAACTTGTACAGAATTGTGCATCTCTTGTTACTTGTTTACCACATTTAGTACAAAACATATTATCCTCCATTAATCTACATCTAATACAAATTTAGCTTCCTGTCTGTTGCTATTTCCATCATATGTTGAGAAATTAATTGTAAATTGTTCACTTTTGTTGTTTAATCCTATACAACATTGAGCATTTACACATTTAGCACCAACAGGTGTTTCTTTCGGATAATTAGTTATATCATTTGGATATGAATATCCCATTTCTCCATTACCATCTACAATTTGCCCAGAAGTCAAATCAAAATATAGTCCATCCATTATTCCGTTTGAATCTTTAAATCCTATATTTTCATATGTATATGTTACATATACTACTTGTTCAGGATTTGTATCAGAAAATTCATTTCTTGTCTTTGTTGTCTTTACTGAATTAATAGTTAATTTCCATTGCCCATCGACAACCCATGTTTCTCCTACTTTTATAGTCGGTGCTTCTTTTTTGCTTTCTTGCTTTGTTGTTCCTCCATTTGTTTCTACAGATGAACCTGTATTATCTGAAGTACAACCTGTCAATGTAACTACTAACAATACCATTATTGCTAATAAAGTAATAAATTTTAAAGTTTTTTTCATAATCTTTTCCCCTTTCGTTTAATATACAAAAATTATATCGAACCAAGTCGAATAAAACAATAAAAATCGTGTTCCAAAATTCGACATCATTTTTATATTTTAGAGGAATTGTATAGTATTTCTATGTTTCTTGCAATGAAACTTATGTTACATTTTGATTAGCATTTTTCTCTGCTCTTATGATAGACCTTAATATTTTAGCTTGTTTTTCTGCACTTTGTGGTTTTGTTTCTTTTTTGAATAATTTACTAAACATATCAAATAAACTTATTGTTTTTGGATTTAAACTTACAATACTAGCTCTTATTAGTTTATCTGTTACCGCTTCTTGTAACTGTATTTCCTGTTTAAATTCATCAATCATTTTAATAGATTGTACTTGCGTAAATAAATTAACTTCTTTATATGTACTATTCCAAAATTCACGAGGTTTCATATTAAAATAATAACAAAGAGGCTCTAATGCGTATATTAAATCTACTACATTGTCTGCCTCTTCTATTTTTTCACTTATATCTTCTATGCTTTGAAACCTTGAAATTCTTCTGCCATAACATTTACTGTTGCTTTTTCTGTTGCACTCTTGATAATATCTTCTAAGTTCACTGATGACATTAGGTCGTTTGTTTTCGCTTCTAACTCTTCCTCTGTCATCTTCATGTTGAAAAAACCTTCTTCATTTATTACCTTTGCTATATCATTATAAATATCAACATAAGTCTTATTCTTTTCTGCTTTATATTCATCTATAAAGTCATATACTTCTTCACTTCCTGAAAACGGATTTTTGCCATTTTCATCTTCTGCTAATATAAATATAATTTTGCTTAGAGCTTCTATTTCACATTCTCTTAATGCTATAAAAAATGCCTCTTCAAACTTTTTATTTTTTAAAGCATTTGCTATACTTACTATCTTTCTTGTTTTTAATACTAAATTAATAGATTTTGAACTTGTTTCTAATTTCATATTTTATACCTCTCTCTTTCTTTAATTTCCTGATACAGTAGGAAAACCTTTGCTTTCCTTAATCTCAGAACTTCTATATAGTTTAACTTTACTTTGTAACATATTATCAATTTCGATTGTATCCATTCCTAATGCAATACCTGCTGAGAAATAAAATACAAGTGGTTTTCCATCTTGAACTGCTGTTTCATTTGGAAGTTTTAAGAATATGTATACATCTTTCTCTAACTCTTCTACTGCTCTTAGCTCGTCCCATTGTTCCTCTGTATATAAGAATGGTATTTCAACTGCTTGTGCCTTTCTTCTTCCTTTTGCAGTTCTTTCATCTGGAATATCTAATGCACTATATGTTTGTTCTTCTGGTGTAGTTAAAAATTCTGATACACTTTGTATGTATCCTATATTTGTTTTTTCTCCTGTTAATGTTGTAGCATAAAGCACTTCTGTTAAAGTACTAGTTTTTGGTGCTACTGTTTCTGTTCCTGCTTTCATAAAATCATTCCTTCCTATTTTATTCTTTCAAACGAATTTGTTAATCCGTTATAATTTACTTCATAATTACTTATTAAACGATTTTTCTTGGTTATTTCATCATATATGGTCTGGTCATTACTTGTTTTCTTTAAATTGTATTCTCGTAACTTTAAGGTTGTTGCATAAGATTGTTGCATACATTCATATTGTGTACTTGCCCATTCTTCAATTGATATTGAAAACCTTGTGTAGACTGGAATTGTTTTTTCATTTATTTTTTGATTTTCAAGTGGTGTTCTTACAACTGTACATGGAAACTTTGACTTTTCAGTCGGATTTTGTAAAACAACTTCATTTCTTATTTCTTGTATTTTTCTTACTATTAATCTTGTAAATGTTTCTATATCTAATTCATGTATCATTTTACAGCCTCCTTTAAAAATTCATGTATAGCTTTTTTTACTTCATCTGCTACTTTATCTCTTCCATTAAATCCTGCTGGTCTCATAAATGGTTTTGGTTGTTGTGCATACATAACATAAAATTCTTTACCATATAAATTTATTTTTCTATCATCTCCAAAGTTTCTTTCTGCTTTGTCAATTGGTAAATACCAATATTGAAAACCACTTGCATAAAAAGTTTTAGTTTTTCCTATGTGAGGTAATTCTGCATAACTACCAGTTCCAAATTCTAAGAATAAAGCCCACGGCATTATATCTTTGTCTGTATATACTCTACCTACTATTTGTCCACTTTTGTTTGTAACTTCGATTAAAATTCCTTCTTTTTTGCCTTTTTTGTATTGATAAGCCATTTCCTGTATTTCTTTTAATCCTACTTCTAATCCTACTTCAATATGCTTATTTATATTCTTTTCTATATTATCCATCTTTTTATATAAGCTATTTAATTTCTTTTCATTAAACTTTATTTCAATCATATTAATCACCATTATATTTATTTAATGTATAGACAATTGTGTTACCTATCTTTGGCATATTAGATACTGTATAATCTGGCTTTATATCTGTTTGATTACTTATATCACTCAAACAAATACCATAACCTTTTTCTATATTGTAGTTATTTGTAGTTCTAGCTTTCTGTATATCATAATCAATACTGCCTGCGGAATTTCTATCTAATTCATTTAAATCTTGCTGTAAGTTTAAATAAACGCCATTTTCACTTATATCTTTATACTTCCAAGATACTATTTTATATTCTCCATCAACATTCTCTTTAACAGGCGTGCATACCCATACTTCTGTTAATTTGCACAATCTTTGTCCCATTAGGCAAGCCTCCTTAATCCATTTTTTATTAAGTCATTTCTTAGTTTTTCTTCTATATCTATAAATGTATCTGACTCGCTACCCTCTGTATAGCCTGAACTTCCTTCTTTACCTCGCCTTAAATAAGTGCTTATTGTTGCCTGCTCTACATATGGAATTAACCTTTTATCGTTTTCTTTTCTATTTGTTGTATCAGAGGCAATAAGTAGAAGTCTTGTATATATTTTTCTTAATACTTTTTCATCATTAGACTTGTAATTTGCCCCTAACTCTTCCTTTATTTCTTCTATTATTTCTGTATCATCTTCCATCTTATTGCCTCTCTTTCTTATTTTTCCTTATTTTCTTTCGGTTCTTTAACTTCTTTATAGCCACATTTTTCAATTAGCTCTTTAGCTATATCTTCATTTTTTATATTTCTTATTAAATCACCTTTTTGTACTTGCATTTCTATTCCTCCTATCCTTTAGAGATTATTCTTGCAATTGCAATTTCTCTGTGATTGTAGTAATTTCCATCTGAACCTTTTACTAAATCCCAGTTTGCTCCATCTGCTAATTCTTCATCAGTAGGAGAATCTGTTTCTTGATTTGTCATTAAATAACTAATTCCATGTGGCATAAATACTTTTCTTTGTCTTTCATATAGATAATCTTTATCATTATCAGCATCTCTATCCATTTCATGAGGTACTTTAGCTCCTATGTCTTCATAATCAAATGCACCTTTACCAAATACATAAGTTACAAATTTAGGTGTTTTACTTAATGAAGCTTCGTAATAATTTCCTATACTTCCTACAACTGGTGTTTCTACTACTGTGTATTTTGCATTAGCACCTGTTCCAGATTTTGTATAATATGTTTTTCCTTCTGTTAATGCAGTATCTGTTGTTTTTGCATATACTGTTTCGTATTCTTCAGTAATTTCATCATATTCAACTACTGTTTTACCGTTCCATGTATAAAGATTTAACTCTCTTTCTATTCCGTTTGGATCATTGTATCTTAGGTTTTGGATTAGTTTCTTACCTTCTAATTTTGTTACAACTGTTGAATTTGCGATTACTACTGCAAATTTTCTTCTTCTATCTCCACATGCCTTTTGTAATGATGTGTTTAATGTTGTTTCAGCTATTTCGCTTTCTGTTTCTCCTGTTATATCGTATGTATGTTTTTCTGCAAATAATTTACCTGAATCTGATGTCATATTGAATAAAGCTTTTGTTATAATTAATAAGACATCTTCCCAAGCACTATCCCAATAATCTGCTAATTGTGATGCTATTTGACTCATAAAGTCTTTTTTAGATGTTACGTCATATGTAAAGTCATCTTCGAAGAATTTATCTTTTCTTCCTATAACAACTACACCTTGTTTATATGTTGGTAATGTTTTTCCATTATCATATTTAGTTTTTCCATCATAGTTTACTGGTTTTCCTTTTAATCTTCCAACCATTGGAATTACTCCATAAACAGAACCTGTTTGTGATGAGAACAATTCCCTTATTTTGTTATTTCCTTGTAATATTCCTGATTTGATTAATAAATTCAATCTTTCTTGTGGTATTGTGTCATAATAAGCTCCGAAAGCTCTTTCATTAAAATATTTTTTATTAAATACTCCTGTACTATTTAAATCTGCCATTTTTTATTCCTTCTTTCTTTTTTAATTTTTATATTTTGGTAGATTACATAGTTCTACATAAGTCATTTCGCTTTCTGACTTTTGAGTTCCTTTATAATCTCCTGTTTGTGGTGGTTCTTCTTTTGAATACTCACTTATAATTTTTTCTTTTTCTTTTTTTAAGCTTTTTTCAAATATTTCTAGTTTTTTTGCAATACTCTCTGCCGTTTCTCTTTCAAAATCAATAGTTTTAATTAATTCTAAAGATATTCCTTTTTCTCCTGCTTGTTTTAAAGTTTCTGCTTCTAAATCTCTTGCACTTAATTTCTTTTCTGCTTCAGTTGCTCTTTTTAAAGCTTCTTGCAGTTGATAATCTTTCTTTTGATTCTCGTCCATTTGTGCAAGTTTTTCCGCTTCTTCTTTTTTTGTTCTGCTTTCCTCTTCCCAAGTACTTCTAGCAGTTTTTAAAGAATTAGTTACTTTCTTATCGTATTGACTTTGTAATTCCTTATCTTCTGCTAATATCTCGTCAAGAGTTTTCTTTTTTGTTTCTGTTACTTGTTCAGTCCCAGTATTTTCTGTTGTTACGTCTTCTGTCCCAACATCTTTCTTTTCTTCTTCCATTTTTACTCCTTGTCCCAATTTGTTCATTTAAGCCCAAATTGTTACTAAATATTTCATTTATTTTATTAAGCCTAACCATGATAAAACGGCATAAAAATAAGACGTACGTCTACGTCTTGAAATTTATAATTATAAAATTTTGATAACTTATTTAATCTTTTTCATATTGTTTAGTGTTTCTTCTACTTCATTTATAGGAACCACTCTATCAATTTCTAAATATGGCATTTTCTCTAAAATATGTACTAATTTTAATCTTGTAACAAATTTTAAAGGTTCATCATTTATAAATATCTTTGTTATACCATATTGGCTTTCTATTCGTATTTTATCTTCTCTAGAAAACTTGTATTTATCTGTTGATGTTAATATACCTTTTTCTACATTCATGCTTTCACCTTCTCTCTATAAAAATAACACCTACTATATCAGTAAGTGTTATTTCTTAAACTCTTTATTTAATTTTCTTATTTTTTCTTCATATTCTTCATGTATTTTTTTATATTTATCTTTGTTTGTATCTAAACCTATTGTTTCTATATTTTTAGTAATTTTATCAGTTTCTTTTTCAGCCCAATTAACAATTTCTTTAAACTTTATCTTATATTCCTTTTCAGTCATTTTTCCACCTTCTATATCCTATTCCATATTTTTCAGCTCTATTTATATTTAGTGCATGTATACCATCTTCATCAGTCATATTAAAGATATCTATTGTATCTATGTCATTTTTATTTCTGTTAAGCTCATATGTATATTTACAATCTTTTCCTCTTAATATCTTCAAATTGTATTTATTGAATAAATCTATATCTGATTCACTAAAAGAATATTCTGTTTTCTCTTTAGGATGATTATGTGTTATGTAAGATTCCTTTAACTTATCTTTTAAATCATAATCTGGCCATACACTATTATTACTTCCATAACATTGATATACTTCTCCATCTCTTGTTATTACTATTGCATTTTCTATATTATCATTTTGTATTATTTTTTCATATTTTTCTAAACAATTTATAACTTCTTCTTTGTTATTATAATTTATTTTTTCCAACATTGTTGGTTTCGGATGGTTTTGTAATGTGTTTAATTTTGAACTTGCAAGACCATTATACTGTATTTTTTCTCGTGTTTCAACTTTTGGTAAATAAATAACATAGCTTCTACACCAATGGAAACTGTCATTAATTGGTGGACAATTCAATCCTATTACTAATCCATAGCAACGATATTTTTTTATTGTATCATTTGATTTACTATATCTTTCAAACTCATTCCAATCATGAATATAAAATTCTTGATTATTAAGACTTTTGCACATTTTTGTGGTTGCTTCATCTTCTATAGATATAAATTTACATTTAGCCTTTTTATCTAAACTATATATACCTTCAATTTTAGCCTGATTATTTATTCCTATTAATGTTAGATCTATATCTCCAGATATTTTACTATTGTTTATATTAAGTCTAGAATTGCTTTGTCGCTTAATTAAATTCTGATATATATCATTTGTTATATCTAACTCTTTTTGTTGTTGTAAATCGATTGTGGCTTGTCTAAATATCTGTTCTGCATTATATCTTGTTATTGCTTCTATATAATCATTCCATACATAACCTTTTACATTTGGTTGTGCTAACAGATATAAAAATAAAGCCTTATCTAATATCGATATAGACTTCTTCTTATCTAGTGTTTTATTTACTTCTTCTTGTCCTTTTTTATAATAGTAATTTGCATCTTCATACATTATTTGCTTTTCATATTCATCTAGTTTACTCTGCTCTTCTATGTAAGCACTATATATTAACAGTTCTAATATTTCACTATTTTTTACTCTAGTTTTTTTGTATATATTGTTAGTTAACATCCCAAAGTAACCATTTAATAATCCTTTATCTTTCCATTCCTCAATATATGCATCTATTCTATTTTTAGTTTTGGTATCTGCTATATTATAAAAGTCTGAAAATTCTATATTAAAATTATTAAATATTTCCTGTAGGTGATTTTGTGTTTGCTTGCTGATTCTTTGGTAAATTTTCTTTAGTTCTATCATTTTTTTGTCGTGATATTTCCACATTTTCATCACCCACTTTATCTTTTTGTTTAATTTCAAATTCATTATTTTGCTGTATCTTTTGAACATTTTCTATATTTTTTTGTATATTTTCTTCATTCTGCATATCCATCTTTGAAATTTCATTCTTAGCATCTAAATCCATATTTAATGAATTAATAACAGTTTCATCACTTAATAAACCTCTTAACTTTAATGCATTTGTTATATCTGTTGCTCTGTCAGACGGAACATTTCTTTGTAACTTTACTTCTATATCTCTAAAATCATACGTTTTACCCTTTTCTTTATTGAATTTATTTAGAATTATTTCCCACCTTCTCAACAGTCCTTTTTTAAATTCACCTTCAAATGTTGCTATATATTGTTGTAAGCTAAAAAACTTTTTCTCTAATGCACTATTATTATCTGCACTTGTAAAACCTAAATCTGTCATATTTGGACAAAATGAACATAAACAAATAATATCCATTAAAGTTTTCTTATGGTTTTGTAATGCATTATCATTTATATCTTTTAAAACCCAACGAACATCTCCATCAGTTCCTAAATACCATGTTTTTGTTTGTCTCCTATATTCATCTTCTTTTATTCTTGCTGGATTCAAAATTTCATTTCCATTATCATCTAATATGGTTAATGGTGTATCAGTATCATACCCTGTTACTACTAGTATGGCATCATCATTGTATTTAAATGTATTTCTTGAATTTTGCACCACTCTCTGATAAGCTTCTATTACGCTAATAACTGGTTCAAATATAGCTAGTCCATCTTCTTGTTCTATAGCAGTTGCAGGTATATCATTACTCCATTTTCTAGGTTGTTTCATTTTCTTGTTTTCTTTAAACAAACTTTCATTTTTAAACTTGATTTCATACTCTTTAGTACCAAATAATTTTCTTTTCTCTGGTGTATCCATATAATATCTTTTACCTTTCGAAGTAGTTAATTCCACCATATTTTGATATTCACCATTAGCCATTGTTGTTTGAATTATTCTATAAATGCCTATCAAGTTCTTAGGTAACGAGTAATCCCATATTGCAACTGTTTCTAAAGCATCACTTCTAGCAATTGTTATTTCCCCTGTATCTTTATCTTTGTAATATATTTCGTAACATGCTCTTTTAACTAAAAAATCTAAAACAAGCTCTAAAAAAAGAGCTCCATCATCATTATAATCTACTATATGACTAATAAGCTCTTCTATTTCTTTTACATCTTGTTCATTATTTGTAGTTTTATCAAACAAATCTTCTATTATTTTGTTTCTATCTTTATCATAAGCTTTTACCTTATATACTGGTGCTTTTCCTCCAAAATATCCTGCACTCATAACAGATATATATCGCTCTAGTGGTACTCTTATCTCTTCATCTGATAAACTTGATAATTCTTCGTCTGTTAATTTTCTTCTAAAACGTTCATATAACAATTTTTTGTTTTCTAGCTCTGCCTGTGCTTTAAAAAATATATCTGTTACTGCATCTTCGCTCTCTAATTTTGTTTTACTGTATCTTAGCATTTTATCCTCCTAGTTTATTTTTATTAAAGATTCTTTACTTGTTTCTATTACTTTTGGTTTTGGGTGTTCATATACGCCTGTTAGTGTATCTTCTGCATCATCATGTTCATTTTTTCCTGTTCTAAGATAATGTTTTATATGTTTTGCAAACTCTGGAAACTTATCTTCCCAATTTATCGGAAAATAAATATTGTTCATTACTGCAGTTGAATTACTTAATATTCTTGCTTGTTTATTTTCTCCCTGGTGAAACCAATTAACTTTCGTATGATTATTTTTTAGCATTCTTAATTCTTTTTGAACATTTCTTGCAAAGCCTCTACCACCATTGTTACTTTCTATGTTTGAATACCCTACATGGTCTTTCGTCATCATTTCTGCTACTGCAGGCTCTGTTACTTCCATTGCCTCTTGAGTATATATAATGTCTAATATGTAATATTCGTTGTTAAACATTTGATAATCAATAGAACATAAGTAGTCGTCACCTTCATCTGCTGTATCTGTATAGTTCATAATATAATGTGCTGGTGGTAACTTCTCATATGTTTTAAATTTACTATACAATCTATTTTTCACATCTATTGGCTCTTGCTGATAATTAGCATAAATAATGTCTTTGTTCATATTTTTAGTTTTTAATTCATAATCTTTTTTATTTAAAATGTCTTCGCATAACATTGAACCATCTTCTTGCACGGCTTGATAATTTATATGTTTTACATTATCAAAGTTTTCTAGTACATATCCTGCTAAATCATTACTTGCCCATCTTGTCATGATTATTATTAGCTTAAATCCAGTTTCTGTTCTTGATAACATTGTATTATTAAACCAATCAATATGTTTTTGTAATACTGCTTCATTATAAGCTTCTTGTGCATTTTTGATTAAATCATCAATAATCATTAGAGTACAACCAAATCCTGTAGCAGTTCCTGTTGGAGATGTGGCTAAATAGTTAGCTTGTCCACTACCTTCTAATGCCCATTTTTTAGCACTAGATTCGCCGTATTTAATTTTTGTATCTTTAAATATATCGTTATATACTAAAGTACCTAAAGTCTTTTCTGATGCGATTGTATCTCTTACAGATTTTGCAAATGTACTTGATAAATCCTCATTATATGAACCAGTCATTATTTTTTCATTTTTATTTCTTCCTAATGCCCATTCTACCAATTTCCCTGCTGTTCTTGATTTTCCGTGTCTAGGTGGCATATTTACGACTAAAATTTTATCTTCTGGCTTATTACTTTCATAAAATTTCTGCAAGTCATTACACATTTGTTTCAGAAATAATCTATCTTCTTTATAAAAATCTGATGCAGTTAATTTACAATATTCAAAAAAATCACGTCTAGCTAATTCTAAACGTGCTTGTTTCTTTAATTCTTCTTTTAAATTATTCATTTAGTATTTCCCTTAACTCTTCAGTTGATAGTCCTTCAAACGGATTATTAAGTTCACCAGATATTTTTACATTATCTTGGGGCTTTTCTCCTATAGTATCTCTTATTATTTCATAAGCCTTTGTATTTCCCTCTAAAGCCTCTTGTATTAATGATAGACTTATTCTTTCTTGTGTTTGTCCTTCTGATAAAAGTAACAGTAATTCTTCTTTTAAAGTTTTTCTTTGTTTTCTTACCTCTCCAGATTTTATACCACCATTTTTACCTCTTTCTCTTGCTTCACTCTTGGTTCGCACTGGTTTTAAATTCTGTTCATTTGCCATTTATTTTTCACCTACTTTAACTTTGTCCCATCATTGACAGTTTACTTGATATTGTTTGTCCGATTTTATTACCATCTATATAAATACTTGTCGTTGTAGTTTTTGGGCCTTTTACATACTGTTCCACTACCTCATTTATAAATTCATTACTACTTGCTACTATTTCACAAACATCTTCATAACTATATCTTCTATCTTCTTCTTGACTATGTCCATATTCCCATAACCAAACATACATTAATTCATGTTTTAATGTTCTTATTTTATTAACATTATTATTTAATAGCCATATCTCATTCTTTTTATAAAAAGTTAATCCCAATGTATAATCATTTTTTTCTTCATTATTCATTGTAGCTTCGTCTACTTCTTTAATTGTCCATTCTGTATTATTACATCTAAATTTAAACATTCTTTATTCTCCTTCTTAAAACAACTCTTATAATACTTACACTGCTCACATTTTCTTTTCATGCATTCTTTATAGTTAATCTTCATCTTTCTCACACCTTGTTTTTCCGTCTCTTGTTACATGTATTCCATCACAGTTTTCTTTTGTACAATATCTACATTTCTCTTGTACATGTTCTTGTATTAGCTCTTGTATAGTGTACATTTAATCACCTCATTTTTACAATTTGATTTTTATGTAGATTTATGTTACAATATGTTTATAATAATATTTTAAAGGAGTGTTTTTCTATGAAAAAACGGTTTTTACTTACTTTGATGTGTATTGCTACACTTACATGTTCACTGACAGGTTGTAATCCTACCGCAGATGAAAATACTGACTCTGGAGTAACTGGTTTTGAACCAATTCCAGAACATCCAAATCTTTTTTATGAAACTAAATATAGAACAGATATGATTTATTATATCTTTTCTTCTAGTTCATCTAGTCCTTACCAAGGATTTGGCTATGGATACATGGCACCTTACTATTCTAAAAATGGTAAACTTTGTCGTTATATTGATGGCGAAATTGTTGAAGTAAACGATACTGTCGAAGTAACAACCGAAAACACTACTGAAGACTGAGATTTTTTAATCAGTCAAAAGTATACTACCCCCATTCTCGAAAGAGTCTGGGGTTCTTTTTATAAACACTACAAAATATTGTTTTACTTTGTACTATTTATAAAAAAATCTAAGACTTAACTAGAATCGTCTTTGATTTAATCTATTTGAAAGGTGTTTATGTGAAAAACATACAAAACTCTTTATATTAATTTATCTAGTATAATTAATAACTACTTAAATTTGACTATTTATGTTAATTATGTTAAAATATGATTATATTAAATTTTAAGGAGGTTTTCTTATGTCTAGAAAACGGATAATTGATTGCGACAACTACAACGGAAAAATCTTAATCTGTGGTGAAAATACTCACCCGCAGTGCAAGCGTTGTAATTCTTGTGTCCATCTTTATGGCGATTGTGAGAATTGCGAAAACAGATGTCCTGCTTGTCTGGCGGATTGCACAAAATGTCATTTAAATTGTGCTATTCGCGGAGCAAATTTCAAAGTTTTCTAAACATCGACACAACATTGTTATTTTGTTGTTGCCCTATCTTTTGATGGGGCTTTTTCTATTTTTAAAGAGCTAACCGCCTTTGCAGTTAACTCTTATGTGTTGCTTTACATTTTTTCTATTATAATTATATTAAATTATAATAGAAGTTTTCTATACGTTTTTGCGGAAATTTTGCGGAAGTTTTATATATTTACAATTTTTAATATACTTTCTATACCTTTGTTTCTTATTACTCTTAATTGTCTTTCTGTTAATTCTTTTTGCTGTTTATTGTATTCATTTACCGCTCTTTCCCAATTCTTACCTTTATTATTTATATAATATTCTTCAATAATACATTTCTGCTTTTCTTCTATCTTATCTAACCAGTTTTTTACTCTCACTATCTTTTTATTCAATTCTTCTTTTTGTTCATTAAGTCTTATTATTTCAAACTGTAGATGAACTCTATCTTCTTCATTTATGTACATTTTTTCATCATTGTATTTCATAGCAGTATTTGCAGTTGTGTCTGATATCTTGTTTGTATTGTTGTGTATACTGTCATAAGCTTGTCCGCCTAACTGCATACTTTGTATTACTTCTTCATCTGTATCGCAATGTACAGTTCCTGCATAATCTAATCTTTCTTGATATTCCTCAATTTTCAAATTAATTTCAAGAAGTTGTCCTTCTTTTTCTTTGTGTTCTATTAATATTTTTTCTATATCTTCTTTAATATATTGCAATCTTCTGTACCTCCCTACTCTTCTAATTTTTCCTCTAAATAATTAACTATATCCCTATATGCTTCCGCATTTTCTTTATTATCTGTATATTGTGCCAATTGTGTATATTTTTTAATGTCTTTCTTTAATATGTTTTTAGCTTCTTTTGTCATTGTAGTCCTCCTAGTCTTTAGTAGTAAAAGTAATAGGTTGTATCATTTCTGGTATGTAATGTATTTCGTAATGATATTTATCCACATATGCTCCACTTATGTCTTCTACAACATATAAGGTCCATTCATTTAGATATATAAAGTGTTTCTTATATTTTCCTTCTCCTACTTCACAAACTATTTCTAACTCGTTGTTTGTGTTATTCTGTAGAGAGAAATTTCCTATTAATTCAAATATCGGTTTATCCGTTCTAGCATTTATTACAGATATTCTTCTTGTTATATTAAAATTATCTGCTTCTTTGCCTATGTTTGTAGATACTCTTTCTACCTCTGTACACCCTGTCAAAACCATTAATCCTAACATTATTATTATTACTAATATACTTATCTTTATTATTTTATTTTTCATTTCTGTTTACCTTCTTTCTTTAAATTATTTAATTCTTCTTCAAAAAATATGTCTCTAATTTTAGTTTTTATATATTCTAAAATCATCATATTTGCTATTGCATATGTTCCTAACACAATAGCTATTGTGTATAAAATATCGTTTTTAATTATTAATGATATAAATCCTAATATTATCATCAGCCCTGTAAGTGCATATCTAATTATAAATTCTATTTTATCTATCTTTTCTGTTATTTTATTTTTCATCTCTATTTTTTCTCCTTCCTTGTTCTTTTATCTAGTTGTTCCTCATTAAAAGCCTTTCTAACTCCTTTTTCTATACATGTATATATTTCTCCTATTGCATATCCTATATTTTCCCAATAGGTAGTATCTATATCTGTTTTCTCTTCATCTTCTATTAGTTCTACTATTTCATTTAAGCTATCAGCCTCATTTGAAACATATTCTAGAAAAAAAGTATTTTCATTATTTACATAGTCAGGACTTATTCCTTGTCCTTCTGTTTTTTCAAATATACAATTTCTGTATCTTATTTTATCTGGAACATTTTCTTTGTTTGCAATTTTATTTAATAAATCAATTATTTTCATTCTCAATTACCTCCACATTTTTTATTTTTCTTCCGGTATTGTATTAATACCAGAAAGTTCTTCAGCTTTATTTATCACTAATTTGATTAATTATTATCTTTGGTAAAATAATTTCTTTTCTTAATTTCCATTCCATGCCTTTTCTTACATTATAATATACTTCTGTTTCTTCATTTTTATAAATCGGTATTCTAAACTCA
>ULTH01020045.1_pt1 | contig 15244 bp, 18 predicted proteins | sample 1957421 | NCBI WGS metagenome assembly ULTH01 (sample SAMEA4835729, study PRJEB28245) | human gut metagenome | biome: gut microbiome; material: fecal sample | place: Denmark | collected 2008 | reverse complement strand
TGAACATGAATGTTGCCACCACCATCACGACGATGACGATGCTGATGAACATGAATGTTGCCACCACCATCACGATGATGATGACGATGACGATCATGAATGCGGTTGTGGACATCACCACCACCATCACCATGATGCAGACGAAGTGTTTGTATCAATAGGTGTTGAAACTGCTGATAGTTATACAAAAGAAGAACTACAAGCAATATTAGAACAATTGAAAGATGAAGCAAAATATGGCACAGTTTTACGTGCAAAAGGTTTTGTGCGTGCAGCCGGACAAACAGAATGGTTATATTTTGATTTTGTTGCAGGGGACTATGAAATTAGAACTGGCACAAGTGATTTGATTGGTCGTTTTGTTGTTATTGGTTCAAAATTAAATAAAGAAGCAATTGAAAAATTAATTTTAAAAAAGTAGGTGATTAAATATGGCAATTCCTATTTTCATCGTTGCCGGTTTTTTAGATGCAGGTAAAACAACTTTCATCAAAGATGCATTACAAAAAGATGGTTTTTCAGAAAAAGGTAAAACCCTTGTTATACTCTGCGAAGAAGGTGAAATAGAACTTACCAAAGATCTTTTAGATACTTACAATGCGGAGGCTGTTGTAGTTAATAGTTCAGATGAATTGAATGAAAAATTCTTTACTGATATTATTGATAAAACAACACCTGACCGAATCATTCTTGAAATGAACTGTATGTGGGAATTAAATGACTTATTTATACCAGAAGATTTAAATCTTGGTCAAGTAATATCATTTATTGATTTTACAACATTTGCAGTATATTATAATAATATGCGTCAAAAATTTATTGATATGATTAAGTTTTCAGATTTAGTTGTATTCAATCGTTGTAATGATTTAGCTGCTCTAGCAAGTTATCAAACAAATTTAAAATTTGTGAATGGGGCTGCACAATATGTCGTTATGGATGAAAATGGCGTTGTTAAACAAGCCTTTGAAGAACCATTACCATATGATGTTGATGCCGACATAATTGAAATTTCAGATGATGATTTTGGTAGATGGTACATTGATACCTTTGACAATCCAAATCGATATCGCGGAAAAGTGGTTTCATTTAATGCTATTGTAATTATGTCTAAGAAACTTCCTAAGGGTACGTTTATTGCAGGACGCCATTGCATGACATGTTGTGCAGAAGATGTTCAATTGTATGGACACCTATGCAAGAATACAATCAATGCTAAAGTTAAAAATAAAAATTGGATACATATTGTCGCAAGAATTGAATTTGAATATTCAGATGAATATCAAGAAGAAGAAGCTGTATTATATCCTGAAGAAATCAAAGTTATACCAGCTTTAAAGAATCCAGTTCTTGATTTGAGATAGATATTATGAAAATTATAGTTAGTAGTTGTTTACTTGGTAACAATTGTAAGTATAATGGCAAAAATAACTATAATCCTAAATTAATAGATTTTCTAAAACAAATGGAAATTATTGAAGTTTGTCCAGAACAAATGGGAGGACTTTCAACCCCAAGATTGCCTAGTGAGATAAAAGGTGATATTGTTATTAACAAAGAAGGGATTGATGTTACTCCTTTTTTTCAAAAAGGGGCTTGTAAGACTTTAGAAATTGCCAAAAATAATAGTTGTAAAGTTGCTATTTTAAAAAGCAATAGTCCTTCATGCGGATTTGGCTCAGTTTATGATGGCACTTTTTCCTCAAAACTAAAAAGTGGTAATGGTGTTACTGCTGATCTATTATATAAAAATGGTATAGTTATTTTAAATGAAAACAATTTTGAATTATTGGAGAAAGAAAATGAATAGTTTACAAAAGTTAGTTTGTTTCTTGACAGAAACAACAGAAATGGAAAAAAAGGCATGGCAAACTGGTTATATTGTATTAGTAATATTTGCATTAATACCATGGATAGTACTTACAATTTATTTTATTACTTTAAAATATCATGTAAAGTATTACGTTAATAATGAATTAGTTAATGTGGCAAAATATAAAAAGAATCAAGCAATTGAAGAATATTCTTACAACAACAATAACGTATGGTATAAAGATGAAGAATGTAGTGAACAATTTACAGATGTAAAAATGCCACCTAAAAATATTAAATTATATCAAAATACGGTAAGTGAGGATACAAATAGTGAAGAAATACAAAAATAATTTAGCAGGAGTATACTATATTACTTTTGGATTAATTTTTGCAATAGTAAGTTTTTTAAGAGGCTATGAAATGGTCCAATTTCTATATGACGCTTCTGCGATAATACTTATAATAATTGGAGTAATTAAGATAATTATTTATTTGCCAATTAGTAGTTTTGGAAATCGTAGTTTCATTTTATTTGATGGAATATTAAAAGTACTAATTGGTGTGTTAATGTTGTGCGTTCAAATTGGTGTAGTTTCTACAATTATCGGTATCATTTTGATAATTGAAATAATTGCCAATGCTATCATATCTAAAAAGTTTGTTGAAAGTTTAAAGAAATCAGTCTATGGTTTAATTGTTGGATTATTAGCAATTTTTATTGGGTTTGATGGAATAGCAGTATTAATATTAAGAATTTTATCAATACTTGCCGTCGTATATGGAATTGTTTTATTAATCATTGATACAACTAATCAAAACAAAAAGAACAAGAAACTAAAAAATAGTACTAGTGAATATGTAGACGCAAGCTATGAAGAAGTAACAAGCGAAAATGCCAAATAATAAAAAAACAATTTATTTAGAGATAACCACCAAATGTAACCTTGCTTGTCCGTTTTGTCCTTCAAGTGATGAAAAAAATCATTTTGATATGGATATCAAAAAATGTAAAGAAGTTATTGACAAAATCAAAGATAATGTTGAAATACTATATTTCCATGTTCTAGGAGAACCAATATTACATAGTAATTTTTCAGAAATTGTTGAATATGCTCATCAAAATGGTTTAAAGTTAGGTTTGACAACTAATGGTGTTGAAATAAATAAAATAACTAAAGTCATGTTAGAAGAAGAGTACTTTGAAAAAATTAATATATCACTTCAGTGTTTAATTAAATTTTCAAACGAAAGAAGAAAAAAATATTTAGATAATTTAAAACAATTTATAGTTTTTAAAAATATGCACAGTCCTAAATTACCAATTAATTTAAGACTATGGAATGATAAAAGCAAAAAAGAAATAAACAATTTAAATCAAAAAATCGAAGATACTATTAATGATTGGTTGAATGAACAAGACTACCAAAACATCAGGTTTTCGTATGCTGATGAATTCGTATGGCCAAATCTTAATAGTGATATAGTGTTGCCATATACAAATTGTTTAGGTGCCAAAAAACAAATTGCTATTTTAATAGATGGTAGTGTTGTTAGTTGTTGCTTAGATTATAATGGTAATACTAAAATAGGCAATATTTTTGAAGAGCCGTTTGATACTATTTTAAATAGTCAACTTTTTAAAAATGTTGTAAGAGGCTTTTGTGATAAAAAACCCTATTTTGAAATTTGCAAAAAATGTAGTTATCGATTAAGATTTAAATAGAAAGAGGTGCTTATGCGACTTCAAATAGATGAAATACCATCTATCGAGGAAACAGAAATTATTATTCGATGTAATAAAATTGATAGCAAAATAAATCGAATAAGCAATTATATAAGAACGAGTTACATTACCATAAATGGTAAACTCGATGGTGAAAATCACATTATAAACTTAAGTGATATTTACTACTTTGAAGCAGTTGAAAATCGAGTTTTTGCCTATGTAGAAAAGAATGTTTATGAAGTAAACTATAAATTACAAGAACTTACTGTTATGCTTGCGAAAACATCTTTTTTACAAGTAGCTCGAACAATAATACTGAATATTAATATGATAGATCATGTAAGTACATTAGTTAACGGACGAATTGGAGCAGTACTTGTAAATGGAGAGAAAATGATTATTACTAGAGTATATGCTAGAGAATTCAAGAAAAAGTTGATGGAATAGGAGGATAGTATGGAAAAAAGAAGTTTTAAAAAATTAAAAAAATTCTGTTTACAATTTTTAATAATCTTTGCAATAGTATTTGCTAGTACAATTATCCTTTTATCAACAATATCACAATTTGTATATGAAGATATGCGTTTTGTTCGTGAATTAATTATTTCGTTAATTGGTTCACTTGTTACAAGTATGGTTCTCTATTTTATACTTAAAATAAATGTTATACCAGTATTAGTTCAAGTATTAGTAGTATATTTAATACTTGCAATAAACATTTTGACTGTTGGCTATTTCACTTACATTTATGACTTTTATTACAATAGCAAATTAGTTATAGCAACTTTAATTACTCTTGCGATAGGACTTGGAATAATTATCTTAGTGTTCTATTTTTTACAAAGACGTTCAAATAAATCACTAAATGATAACTTAAAACATTTTAAGGAGCGTGACAGAGATGAAGAAACTCGTTAAAATGTTAATGTTAGTGCTATTGATGTTAGTCATGACATTAACAAATTCAGGTGTAGTAAAAGCTGAAGGCAGTGATGTTGAGTTTATTGACTTTAATTATTCGTCTACTAAAATTCGTGAGAATGGCAAAATCAAAGTTAGATTCTCTTGTAATTGGGAAACAGAAGAATATGTTATAGTTACAGGCTTAAGTTATAAAATTCACAATCAAAGTGCAGATATTTACGGTACTAAACTACCTAAAGGCAACAAACATCATATTGATTTTGTTATTGAAAACTGGCAATCAGGAACTGTTGAATTGACAATTAACTACAATTGTGATGTTCCTGATGAAACTAATATTCATACAAAGGTAATATATTTGACTACTAGTAATTGGCAAAATGAAGAAATTAGTGTTGGTAATGCCATTGTTCTAGCATTGCTTGCAACAATTTGTGTAAGTCTATGTACTTTTCTAATTATTGAAAATACTAAAAAAGAGTATAAAGAAGGAAATAATTAAATAAAATGAAAGCCTATTTAGAAGATTTCACTATTGTTAAAGTAATAATAGATAATAAAAATTATCAAACTAATCAAAAGTTTTATATTAATAAAACTAAAGAATTAAAAGTTATTGAAGAAAATTGTATTGGTAATGAAGTTCATTTGATTTTACAATCAGATGAAAAACTTGTTCCACATTTAGATTATACTTTAAGCACAATTGATATAGAAACCAATGTTTTATTAGGTAAAATAACTCGTTCAAACCTATTTGATAAAACTTATTATTTTGATGGATGGTTAGGATATCGCTATACTAAAGAAAAAACAATCTTTAGAGTTTGGAGCCCTGTTGTAAAAGAAACTTATGTGATAATTGATGATGTTAAATATCCCCTTCAATATATGGAAAGTGGAGTTTGGACAACCACTATTAATCAAGATTTGGAAAGTAAAGCATATTATTATAGATGCCGAATAAATAGTGAATTTTTTGAAACTCTTGATCCATATGGTAATTCATCTAATGCTAATAATAAATGTAATTACATTATTGATATTGATAAGACTTATCAAATGAAGTATGGATATGTAGAAAGTAAAAATCCGATAATATACGAACTCAGCGTTAGAGATGCAACATCATTTCTAAACAAAACTGATAGTGGCACGTTTGATGCTTTAACTAAAAGTGCATTGAAGGATTATGGATTAGGCTATATTAAAAATCTTGGAATAACCCATATTCAATTAATGCCGATTTTTGCTTTTGATGGCGTTGATGAAAACATTAAAGATAGTAACAATTCTTTATTCAAATATAATTGGGGTTATAACCCTACTCAATATTTTGTACCTAGCGGATTTTTGTCAAAAAATGCGGAAGACCCATATGAAAGAATAAATGAATTAAAAAAATTAATAGATAAAATTCATCAACTTGGTATGGGAGTAAATATGGATGTAGTTTACAACCATGTTTATGATAACCTTTGTTTCCCATTTGAAAAATTAGTACCAGGTTATACTTTTAGGACAGATAAACAAGGATTTTTAACTAACGCCTCTTGGTGTGGAAATGACTTAAAAACTGATCATTTAATGATAAGAAAATTAATTATTGATTCTTTACAATATTTTCAAAAAATCTATAGAATAGATGGCTTTAGATTTGACTTGATGGGATTAATTGATATTGATACTATCAAAGAGGCTTACAAGAAAATAACTATGGCAAATCCTTTCGCAATGATGTATGGTGAAGGTTGGAATATGCCAGTAGAAATGCCAAGCAATATTAGAGCTAATATGAACAATTGTCAAAAATTAGAACACATTGCTTTCTTTAATGATGGTTTTAGAGAATTTTTCAAATCACTTCTTAACAATAATTTAAAAAGTAGACAAGAAATATTTCATTATATGAAAGGTTATTATTATAATGGTGGTGAATTCCTTGATGCCAGTCAATCAATTAATTATTTGGAATGTCATGACAACAGAACATTATATGATTTCCTTAAGTTGAATAATGAAGAAAATCATATCCTCGATAAAATAAGTCTAGGTCTAGCAATTACTATTCTAACAATGGGAACACCATTTATTCATGCGGGAGAAGAGCTATTAAGAACTAAACATGGTTTTGATAATTCCTATAACTTAAGTGATGATATTAACCACATTGATTGGTATAAAATTCCTAACTTAACGAATACACTTAAAAACTTAATTGTTATTAAAAATAAATATCCTCATTTTAGTTATTTAAAAAAGGAAGATATTAATAAATATCTTCGTTTAGAACAAACAAGTGAAATTACTTCAATTAGATATCTTGCTAAAGGCTTTCCGGATTTACAAGTAGTAATTTCACAAGATTATAATGAGTATACAAAATATTTTGCTCCAGGCACAAAACTAATTTTTGATGGTAACAATATTGTAGATGTAACAGTTGAAAAATATGATTTTATTAAGCCTGGATTATACATTTTCAAGAAATAGGGTGAATATATGAAAAAATTTGAAACATTTGATCATTCTGTTAGTATTATAACAGTAGAAAAACAAGGAAAAAAATATGCAATGACTTGTGCTTGGGCTACTCAAGTAGGTTATGAACACCTTGTTTGTTTAATAGGTTCTCAAAGCCTAACTGGTAAAAATATCCAAAAAGGCGATGTAATAGGTATATCTGTTTTGACAAAAAAGCAAGCTGAACTTGCCAATAGAGTTGGTGAAACGCATAGTAACGAAGTGGATAAATTCAAAGATACTTTTAACTATGAGGGAGTAAACTGTTACCATAATGCAAGAAGAGTTCTAAAATGTTTGGTAGAAGATGTTTTACATCTAAAAGATATTGAAGAAGATAATTTAGTATTTGCAAAGATTATTGATGAAAAAGAACTCAATAACGATGAAATACTTCATATGTCAGACATGTAAAAAAACAAATTAGCGTAATGCTAGTTTCAGTTTGTTGACAAAGTCCTATTTTTGTTAATACCAAAAATAAGGACTTTTATTTTTTCATTTTAAACGCATTTTTGTTATAAAATGAATAAAAAATAGTCATTTTTGATGGTTCCATGCATAAAATATACTTATTTTTGCCAAATTAAGTAAATAATAAAAAATACTGTTGACAAACTTTTGTTTGCCAACAGTCTGAAACTAGCGTAATGCTAGTTTTTTTCTACACTTGTTACATATAATTGGTCTACATTGATAATAGCAATATAATTATCACCAATTTTGTGGATTTCATTATTAATCATATTTCGCAATTCATCTGGTGAATATTGAAATTTACAAGGTATTGCAACATCAAATAGAATATTAGTGTGGGTTGTTCCATGAACTACTCTAAAATCATGAATACTAATTTCAGTGCTAATTTTTTGAACAATATCTAGTACAATAGCTTTTAGGCGTAATGTTTCAGGATTACCGACATCTATCGGATCGAGATGGGCGGTTAAATTAACATTAAGTTCATTCTTTACTGCCTTTTCAATATTATCAATCATATCATGACTCTCCATAATGTCAACTTTAGCATCAACTTCAATATGGACACTTGCGAAAATAGTACAAGCACCATAACAATGGATTACTAAATCATGAATTCCTAAAACTCCCCCATAACTTAATATTTTTTTACTTATTTTATCAATTTCTTCTTGTGATGGCATTGAACCAATAAGAGGGTTAATGGTTTCAAATATCATTTTTATACCCGATATAACAATAAATACAGCGACAAGAATACCAATTGCACTATCTATCCAAACAATATTGAAAAGTTTAAATAGAATTAAACCAATAATAACAGAAGCAGTTGAAATGCAATCGTTAAGGCTGTCATTTGAACTTGCAATTAGCGAATCCGAATCAATTTCTTTAGCCATTTTTCGATAGAAAATTGATTGCCAACATTTAACTAAAATAGATAATCCCATGGCAAGAATTGCTACAATCGAAAAATCAGTTGGAGTTTTCTTTTCAATTAGATTTATAATTGAATCTTTGCCTATTGTATATCCAATAATTAAAATAATAATAGATATTAATAGACCTGTGACATACTCAATACGTTCGTGACCATAGGGATGATCTTTGTCAGGTGGGGCACTCGATAACTTGAATCCTACTAAAGTGATGATTGATGACCCCGCATCAGTTAAGTTATTAATACCATCGGCTAAGATAGACTGACTAGCGGTGATAATGCCAAGGGTAATTTTTAATGTACATAAAAGCAAATTAGTAATGATACCAACTACACCTGATAATGTTCCATATTTGCTGCGAACTTTAATATCTGATGTGTTTTTATAATCTTTTATAAATAGTTTAACTAGTAGTTTTTGCATAAAAATACCTACAATAAATTAATATTTTTAGAAGCGAGTTCTTTAATAGTTTTCTCATCCCAAATTGAGGCTTGAACTTCGCCAATATGTATTTTTTTGAGGAAGAACATACAAAGTCTTGATTGTCCAATTCCCCCACCTATTGTAAGAGGTAATTTGTTATTGATAATATCTTGAACATATGGATTATGTAGTTTAAACTCCTCGCTTTTTGCCACGAGTTGTTTCTTTATAGATTCACTATCAACTCTAATCCCATAGAAGATATTTCCATAGCACAATTCAAAGTATCATACCATAAAAGAATGTCTCCATTTAAGTTCCAATCATCATAATCGGCTGAGCGCCCATCATGTGATTTACCATCTTTAAGAGGCCAGCCAATTTGATATAAGAAGACAGACTTATGTTCTTTTGTGATAGCATTTTCTCTTTCTTTACGCGATAAATTAGGGTATAAAGATTCTAATTCAGCAGTAGAAATGAAGAAAATATCGCTTGGCAAATGTGTTGTTAATTCTGGATATTTTTCATTTATTAAACTGTTTAATGATAGAATAGCTTGATAAATTGTCGAAACAGTTTGTTTCAAGTATTCGAGATTGCGCTCACTTCTGTCAATTATTTTTTCCCAATCCCATTGGTCAACATAGATTGAATGTAAGTTGTCTAATTTCTCATCTCGTCTTATAGCATTCATATCGGTATAAAGTCCAGTATCACTTTTAAAATGGTACTTAGCAAGAGCCATACGTTTCCATTTTGCAAGCGATTGAACAATTTCAGCAGTTTTTCCAAGATCTAATATATCAAAACTAACAGCTCGTTCAAATCCGTTCAGGTTATCGTTTAGTCCAGTTTCTGGCAAAACAAACAAAGGAGCTGATACTCTTGTTAAAAAAAGCTTAGTACTTAGCAACCTTTCAAAATTATCTTTGATATATTTTATGGCAATTTCTGTTTCCAATAAATCCAGTTTAGAAGTATAATCGTTCATAAATTACCTCCGTTTATCGGTCATTATAACATAAATTTTAAAAAAAGTATAGCAATTTAGTGCATTGTTTTTTTAAAAAAAGTAAAAATATGTTATTATATTGTTATACAAATTTGAATTGACACGATAATTTGGTAAAAATGGAAGAATAAGTCGAGGATAACATGAAAAACTTTTTTATCATAAATAAAGTTGCGGGGACAAAACAAGGGGAACAAATTGTAAAAGAACAAGTAGAAAAGCTTTCTTCAGAACAAAAAGCTGGTAATGAATTTATATTTAGAGTTACCTCAAGACCCAAAGAAGCAACTGAAATTGCTAAATCAATATGTGATACATACCAAAATGAAGAAGTCAACGTGTTTGCCTGTGGTGGCGATGGAACTTGTTTTGAGGTTATAAATGGTTTAATTGGCAGTAAAAATGTTAACTTTGGAATTATTCCTGTTGGATCATGTAACGATTTTCTAAAAACTTTTCCTAATCGACCATTTTTAAAAATTTCCGAACAAATAAAAGCCCATCCAATTGTAATTGATGTAATAAAAGTAGATGATGAGTACTCACTCAATGTTGCTAACTTTGGCTTTGACGCAAAAAGTAATTATGACCAAATTAAATATCGTAAAGTCTTCAAGAGTATAAAAAAAGCGTATAACTTTGCTTTGTTAAAGAACATTTTATCACCAAAACTAGGTGATAAAGTAGAGATTAAAGTTGATGATAAACTTGTTTTCGATGGTAAGTCTCTATTAATTAATGTTGCTAATGCTAAATATTATGGTGGTGGCTTCAAATGTGCACCATATGCAGACTGTCAAGACAATTTGTTAGAATTTATGGTAGTAAAAAAAGTATCACCGATTACTTTCCTAAAGATGGTTAAGTATTACAAAAAAGGTGAGCACTTAGATAATCCCAAATTTAAAAATATATTAAAGTACTGCCGTGGCAAAAAAATTCAAATAAGGGGGAAAAACGATAAAGAAATAGTAGGGTGTTTAGATGGGGAAACCAGAATAAAAAAAGAATTCAATGTTGAGATAATATCGAATGCAATTAATTTCATATTACCTGATGTTGAAATCAACAAATATCAATAAATAACATTATTGAAGTGGAGATTTTAAAAAAGGGTGAGGGACAATGAAAAAAGTAGGAGAAGACGTAATAGCGAAATTAAAAAGAGGTAGCGAACTAGCTTTTGAAGAATTATTCAATGTGTATAAAGATGTAGTCTTTTATTTAACGTATAGTTACCTTCAAAATCAAAAGGACGCTGATGATTGTCTACAAGAAGTATTTTTAAGATTACTAGATAATATTCACTTGTATGATAGAAGAAAATCATCATTTGAAACATGGTTTATGACACTTGCAAGAAACCATACTCTAAATTATGTACGTCATAAAAAAGTTGATTCCAACAAAATCGTTGATAATGAAAACGACGTTGAGAAAACAGCTATTCAACCTGCACATGAAAAAAGTCTTATGTTAGAAGACTTAAAAAAACTTCTAGGAGAAGTCGATTATGCGATTGTAATATATCGCTCAGGTTACAATATGAGTTTTAGAACAATAGCTGAACTTTGTGACCTATCAAAAGAAACAATAAGAAAAAGATTTAAAATTGCATTTAAATGTGCCAAAAATTATTTAAAATAGGGGGAAGTAAAAATGAGTAAAAAAAGTTTAAATGAAATATTAAATAACGATATTGAAAAAAATTATAAAACTGAAATTACATCAAGTAAAATACTGAATGATACAGACTACTTTGAACAAGTAGAACAAAAAGCAGATTCAGGCTTCAATCTGAAATTATACAAAACATCTTTTGCGACAATATGTGTTATTTTATTTGCTTTTGTGCTTGCCTTTTCAGTATTGCTTGTTTCAAACATAAAATTAAGACGTGCTAATTCTTTCATAACAGAATTAGATAGATTAAATCAAAATTTTCCTAATAAACCGCATATTACATCTGAACAATTTATATTTATGAATGGTAACTCAGAAAAATTAAAATTGGATCCAGCATATATGATCACAATTGAATCAAATACGAAGATGTATATATACGAAGGAGAAAAAAATGCTGATTCTACTAAAGCTGAAAAAATTTATTTTTATATTGTGGTATCTGATGTCCAGCCTTTTTCATTTTACATTAACATTGATGGTAAACAACTGACCGTAGATTCAAATAATGATTACGGTATACTAAAGAAAACAAAAACGACTTCAAAAAAATTAGTATTATTTACAATTGTTGATGATAATACTGAATCAACTTATTATTTTGAAACTAATGAATAATAACAGACCATTTTATCAGTAAAAGGATAAAATGGTCTTTTTATATCTAAAAATTGCCAAAATGGGATTAAAATGTGTATATATATTTGGAACTAGTTTTAATAATTAGTTTTTATTACATAAAAATAGTAATTCAAGGTGTAGGAGGGGAAAGAAACAGAATGAAAAAATTATTACTATTTTGTGTTATATCTGTCGTATCTTTGTTATTTATAACATTTAATGTAAAAACAAATAAATATACAAAAATTGTTTTTGAAATGCCAGTTAATCGTGCATCACAAGATTTAAGTGGGGGTGAAATTGGAACAATCACTATTGATAATCCAACTAAAGTGGTTTTACAGATAAAAACTACTGGTGATTTAGGTGAGGTTTGTAATATTAATAGCGTTTCAGAAAAAAATAGATTTGCACAACATTATAAGACAACTAATACAAATACATTTAATAGTTTAGGATTAACAAATTATAAAAGTGTTTATACATCAGTTTATACACCATTTATTGAATGTGTATATGATTATGATTATTTCTTTAAAAATCAAAGAAATATATTAAATACACTAGAAAACTCTGAACAAATTGAAAAGGTATATGTTTTAGGTGAGGTTAAACGCGAGCCTTGTTTAGAGTATAGTTTAAATAAAATAGGAGCTAAGCAAATATATCAATCACGTCAATATAGTGGTGTTGGTATAAAAATTGGAATATTAGAAGCTGGGATAATTGATGTTACGCATCCATTTATATCGGGTCTAGGCTATTCAATATTAGACCAACCTAATAAACAAGAAATAGTAAGTGAACATACAACTCAAATGGCTTCAGTAATAGCTGGTAGAATTGGTATAGCTAAGGACGCAATGATTTATAGTGCTCAAGCGTTTGATACGCCAAATAATGAGGTTGATTGGATGATTGAAAATGGTGTTGATATAATAAATTGTAGCTATGCAACAAGTAATAATGATGGATATTATGATTCAGAATCTGCCTATATGGATTATGTTGTTTATACATATGGAATAACAGTTGTAGCTTGTGCGGGTAATACTGGTGGTTATGTTACTAATCCAGGACTTGGATATAATGTAATAACTGTTGGTGCTACTAATGAATATTGTAGAGAAGTTGTTAATTATTCAGCTTATAATACTGCTGTGTCTGGAGGAAAACCAACAATTGTATCTCCAAATGCATCAATAGATTTATTTGCACCAGAATTATGGGACGGAGTATGGTTTGCCACAGGAACAAGCGCAGCTACGGCATTCACTACTGGTATCATTGCTTTGTTAATGCAAGAATTTAGTTATTTAAAAAGAAAGCCTCAAAGAATTAAATCAATTCTTGCAACTACTGCGACTAGTTTAGAAGGTTATACTGAAAAAACTGAAAACGGGTTATTCAGAAAACAAGGTGCCGGTATGATAAATTATCAAAATTTCAGAGACTTACCTGGTTCTAAATGTAAAGAATTTGATGTTGAGGGTAATTTTACGGAGGGCGATGTTGTTTATTCAACTAGATTAGCTGAAGGAGCACCAGGCGTAAAAATAAGATTAACGCTTACGTGGCTTGGAACAGGCTATGAACTAAATTGTCCACTTACTGTTAGTAATAAATATACGATTAAAATAATTGATAATAATGGAAATGTCTTCGCGGAAGCAACTTGTAGAAATTCGACAACTGCGTTTATTTATTATCCAATACCTAGCGTAGCAGAGTATTATATAAAGGTGTACCAAAAAGGTATTAGAGAGCTTAATAAAGATAGCCTTGTATTATCTTACTATACTTACAGATAATTATTAATAAATCATATTCGTAAGAGTAATGCATAAAATGAATTGGTGATAATTTGAAAAGGTATTATAAAATTTTTTGTGCATGTTTAGTGTTTGTTTTTATATCGGTGATATTGCAAGTTAAAGTAAAAGCCGCTGACACAATTATCAAAAATGCAAAAAGCGGTATAGCAATTGAAATGGAAACAGGTACAGTATTATACGAATATGAATCTGACAAGAAGCTGTATCCTGCAAGTACAACTAAGGTAATGACCTTAAAGTTAATTTTTGATGCAATAAAACAAGGTAAATTATCAATGGATCAAGTATTAACTACTTCAGCACATGCGGCATCTATGGGTGGTAGTCAAATATACTTAGCACCTAATGAACAGATGAAAGTGAGTGATTTACTAAAAGCTGTTGTAATTGCTTCCGCAAACGATGCGGCGGTAGTACTTGCTGAAGCCATTGCGGGAACTGAAGAAAACTTTGTTAAAATGATGAATGCCGAAGCGCAAAGACTTAAACTAAAATATACTAACTTCGTAAATGCAACAGGGTTACATGAATTAAGACATTACACTACTGCTGCAGACCTAGCCACTATCGCAAAAGAATTACTATTTTATTATGAAGAGGAAGTTATCAAACTTACCTCAACTTACGAAGATTATTTAAGAAAGGATACACCTAAGCCTTTTTGGTTAGTTAATACGAACAAGTTGATAAAAGGCAACAGTGGTATAGATGGTTTAAAAACAGGTTGGACGACTCAGGCAGGTTATTGTTTAGTTGCAACAAAGAAAGTTGATGGAATGCGTGTTATCAGCGTTGTTATGGGCGCAGAAACTGTCGATAAGCGAAGTGAAGATACACTTGCTTTACTTAATTATGCATTTGCTAACTATGAAAGAAGGATTCTAGCAAAAAAAGGTACAATTATAGATACTGGTGAAAATATTCTTTTAAAACCTTCAACATATAAAATTGTACTTGCCACAGATATTACCAAAGTGGTAAAGAAGAATGAAGAAATTGGCAAAGTAGAATATAAGGTTGAATTAGATTATATAGATGGTAATCGAAAAGATAACATTGGTAGATTACAAGTATTTATAGATAATGTTAAATATCAAGATTATCAATTAGATTTTGAAAATGAGGTATCTAAAGGAAACTTTTGGGATTTATTAAGAACTATTATCAAAAGTATTCTATAATGACATATTTAAACGAAATAAGAACAATTCGAGGAGGATTGTTCTTATTTCTTTTTTATTTTACAAATATCGCT